>OGXL01000476.1_pt1 | contig 35632 bp, 31 predicted proteins | sample 1576311 | NCBI WGS metagenome assembly OGXL01 (sample SAMEA3541564, study PRJEB24748) | human gut metagenome | biome: human gut; feature: human-associated habitat; material: faeces | place: China | collected 2012 | reverse complement strand
GCGGCCTTCTGTGGCGGCTGGCGCGGCAGCAGCTCACAAAGGACAAACGAAAGTCAGCGGTCATCATTTTATCTCTGGCAGCCGGCTTTTCCGTGTTCCTGTGCCTGGTCACCATGATCCAGACCCAGGGGTCCCGAACCTATGTCTCCAATTTCATGGATCAGGACATGGAGATTGACAATGAGACAATGGCCAGGGCGGACAACCGGCAGTGGAAGGATATCCTGGGCAGGGATTTCCTGGAGCAGCTGTCGGACACGGAGGGGGTGGCCCGGGTTAACCCGGTGCTGGCGGCCCAGATCACCGTGCCCTGGGAGCCGGATTTTGCGGATATATGGATGCGGGAGTTCTATGATATGTGGATGTATATCCCTTATGAGGATGATCTGCAGGAGTACAAGGACCACCCGGAAAACTTCGGGTCCTTCCTAGTGGGCATCACGGAATCGGATTTTGACTATCTGACGGACTTTGTGGACGCAGAGCTTGACAAGGAGGATTTCCTGGCGGGAAAGACCTGTGTCCTGTACCGGAACAGTCTGGAACTCACCGATGCGGATGTCGCCGGAAAGACGGTGACCTGCGGGGAATACCCGGTGGAGGGTCTTGCCGGGGAAGCGGATGCCGTCCTGAACGAGGAGGCCTTTGGAAACACCTGTAGCTTTGAGATCGCGGGCCTGACGGATGAGAATTATTTTACAGGTCCCATGCTGGGCTGCCCGCCCATGGTCATCGTGAGTGAGCAGGCGGTGCGGGAGTTTACAGACCGGTACTACGTGTCCAAGGCAGCTGTGCAGTATACGGAGAGCTACGACGAAGAGACAGAGAGCGCAGTCCTGTCCCTTATGGATGAGAGCCCGGACGCCAGGGATTTTTCCTATACGTCCAGGATCCGCGAGGCGGAAAGTGTCAAGAGCGCCCAGGGGAACATGATGGAGGTGGGCATCGGCGTGGCGGCTATCCTGGCCTTCATAGGCATCCTCAACTATATCAACACGGTGATCGGCAATATCCAGAGCCGGAAGAGAGAGCTGGCGGCCCTGGAGAGCATCGGCATGACAGACCGGCAGATGAGGCGTATGCTGGTGATGGAAGGACTTCTGGTAGCGGCAGGCTCCCTTCTCCTCGTGGGAACCCTGGGACTTGGAGTCACCTACGTAATTTATCAGTCCATGAACTATATGGGAGCAGATTTCTATGTACCCCTCTGGCCTGTGGCCGGAATGATCGTATTTGCTGTTCTTATCTGTGTGCTGGTGCCTCTGGCCTGCGGACGGGCTCTGATGCGGGGCGGCAGCATTGTGGAGCGGATCCGTGCAACAGAGTAAGAGGGAGACTGGAAACATGAAAAGCAGGCTGGAGCGGGAGAGAAAGGAGCAGGAATTATGAGGATATGGATGGAAGAGCAGGTGAGAGAGAAGGATCATTTTGCGGCGGGTATTACGCTGTCCGTGATCGGACTGGCTGTTGTGGCCATTGCTCTGCCCTGCGGGGTTACCCTGATGGCTTTGATCCTTGGCGGACCTGTAGCCGAAGTCTCTCTTGCGGCCTGCATCGGGGGAGTGGCTCTGACCGTCTTTCTGGCAAGAAAGATCGGCCGGAAAGTCCATCAGTACTGCACGGTGTTCTGCCAGGATGACGAGGGCAGGCTCTTTGCAGTGGACATCCGAAAATTTGTCGGCTGCCAGAGGGGGCTGATCGGATTTGTCCAGATGCTCTTTCAGATGCAGAAGGCAAAGAAAAATATGAAGGCAAGCCATATCCTGGAGCGGTATATGCGGCAGAGGACAAGTCTTACCGGGGTGGAGACACAGATCCTGTCAGTGGAGAAGATGCGGATGGCGGGAAATGGCTGGCGTGTGATATGCCAGGTAGAATATCCGAACAAAAAGAGAGGAAGGAGACGTTATCTGCTGGTGGGCGGATATGAGAACGAGGGAGAACTGGTAGCTGCCTTTGAGAGGCGGCTTAAGGGAGCTGTAATGTAGACTATGGCTTTGAAAGGAGCCTTTGAAAGAAAAAAGAAAAGATTTCAAAAAAGGGTTGACCCTCCTCCTGGGGCAGGGGATACACTGTCATCAGATCCGGATCAATGCCAGCAGAAAGGGGAAGAGGAACATGCTTCAGATCGGTGAATTTTCAAGAATATGCCAGGTGAGCGTCAAGACGCTGCACCACTATGACAGGATCGGACTTCTGGCGCCTGCAAAGGTGGACGCCCTGACGGGGTACCGCTACTATGAAGCGGAGCAGATCGATGCCATGAACTATATCCAGCGCCTGAAACGCTACGGCTTTTCGCTGGATGAAATCCAAAAGCTCCTCACCCTTTCGGATGATAGAGAAATGCTGGTCAGGCTGCGGCAGCAGAAAGAGAGACTCAAGCAGGAGCAGCAGGAGAGAGCCCTCATCCTGAATGAGCTCCAGACGCATATTTCTGTATTTGAAAGGACAGGTGACAGAATGACATACCAGAAAGGTTACAGGATCGAAGTGAAAGACTCGCCGGCCATGAATGTGCTGACAAACCGGGCCATGATGAGTGTGGATGAATTCGGGAAGTACTACAGCCCCCTCTTTGAGCGGGTGCCAAAAGAGCGGGTCACCCCCACCGGAATAAACGGATCCAGGTACTACGATAAGGAGTTTGACCGGGAATCTTCGGACATTGAGCTCTTTATCGGAATAAAAGAGAAGGACAAGGCGGATGAGGTGATGGAGCCCCGCCTGTGCGCCATGACGCTCCACAGGGGCAGCTACTCCACCCTCTCGGAGGCCTACGGGGCGGTGGTCTCCTGGATCATGGAGAACGGCTATGAGATGGCGGGGGAGCCCTTTGAGCTCTATCTCAGGACCCAGTTTGACACCCTTTCCCCGGAGGAGTGGGAGACGGAGGTGTATTTTCCGGTGAGGAAGAAGTAGAGGATGAATAGCTCCGGCGAGACGGTTGGAATAGGTCTATAAGAAGTTTATGAAACTCACTTTCTGTTATACTGTGGATAGATGACAGAATGTGGGTTTCTTGTTAATTGATTTTAATAATGGTACAATGATTATACTGATCTTGTTTGCGTGATCAACAGCAATTAAACACTATATTCTGGATAAAGGGATAAGGAAAGTAAAATGTTTGAAAAAGCACAAAATGAAAAAAACAAGGCAACATATGATTTTACAACTTTGTGGTCAACGCAATTTTTCGGATTTTATCAATTCAAAAATTTTTTGGAATTTGCATCGGATCAGAGTGTACAAATCGATTATCTGAAAAGCAGAGATGTGATATGGGGGAATGAAAACGGGGAAGGACATGATATAATGTCTCAAGTAATGATTGATTTTTACTTGAACGATTTTGCCGACGCAGTGAAACTGATAAAGAATCAATTTATCGTTTTCCTTTTTACCAGATATGAGTTTGTGATTCAAGACACCGTGAAATGTCTGATTAACGATGAACCACAAAGACTTTTAAAAATATTGAAAATTTATCCGGATTATGAAAAGACGTTAGGTTTTAACTTAAAAGATTTTATTAACTGTCAGATAAAGGAAGAGTATATAGCTCTTATGAGCGAACGCTTTGCAAATAAAATTTTATCGGGGAGGCCATCAAAGGTTCTTGGCAGACTACGATGTCTTTTAACATTTAAAGATATTGATGAATCTGTTTTGGATGAAATTATGGATAGGCGTAATAAAATTGTCCATGAAGGCCATTTATACGATATGAAAATTTCGGATTTGGAATTCTACTATGATGCTATAGAGAACTTGCTGACAGTACTGTCAACAGCACTAAAAAATATTAATATATATGTTGAGGATGAAGGGAAAATATTAAACGGAGAACACCAATGAAACTATTATGAAGACGGAGCGGTACAGTCTCTCACCACAACACCCACAGGCTATCAGGCCACTGTGTCGGGAACAGAGGACTATGAGGTAGAGAGTGAGCTGGATGGGGATGAAATCGCAGAAATGTACTGTGATTGGCTCTATGCGATGGAAGGGGGCAATGTGAAAGATGTAGAAGGAGTGACCTGTCCGGCAAAGCAAAGTAAAAAAGAGGATGAGATACAGGAGGTTATAGCCCTGGCGCGCCAGGATCCCCTTTTTGCAATACTCTTCTGACAAAATACGGCTACAGGAAACCGATGCTGCTTGTGCGTCTGGAAAAAGAACTGGATAGAGATAAACGCTGTCTGAAATGTCTTCTGAGACTAAAAAATGTATGTACCGAACAGGAATGGAACGAATACTGGGAGAAATGTCTGGAGCAGACTCCTGGAAGCAATACAAAAAGAAGGTTGGATTACTCGTCTAGATCAGTATGAAAAGGTACTGAAGGAATATTTTTCGGAGCAAGTAGGGGACATGTATATCAGCTATGTGCAGAGTCAGGCGGAAGGGCATCCTACAGGAAAATGTATAAGGAGATTATGACATATTTAAAAGAGATAGGGAAATATCCGAACGGAGAGGACATTGCCCGGAAGATTGCAGACGAATGGAAACAAAAGTACAGGCGCAGATCCGCTATGATGGATGAGCTTGGAAGGGCCGGATTTTAGGAGGAAGATATGTTTCACAGAAAAAAGAAAAGTACGTCAGCTTACGACCCGGCCACACACATTCCAGCCATACGCTGCAGCATCTGCACTGGCGAGCAGGTGGCCGGCTTTCAGGAAACTGCCACTGGAAAATTTACAGATATCTGCCTCATACGAAATGAGGCGGACCTGAAAGAATTCCGGGAGCAGTACGGGATCAGCGGCGAGATAAAAAAGATATATTAAGATATATTGAGGATTGTATCCGGCGACACAATATGTTATGATACTTGAACAAACGCATGTTCGAAAAAAGGAAGTGGCTACAGTGCGAGAACAGACAAGCGAAGACCTGACAATCTATACAAAGACAGTTCCGGCACGGGCGGGGGAGTATGCGGATTTCCCCGGAGACCTCCTTCCGGAAATCGGCTCCTATCTGGAAAAGCATGGGATTTCCCGTCTCTATATCCACCAGGCAGAGATGTTCGAGAGGGCGGCCAGCGGAGAGAATGTGATGATCACGACATCCACGGCCAGCGGTAAGACTTTGAGCTTTCTTCTGCCTGTGCTGCAGGCGATCCTTAAGGACCCTCTGACGAGGGCTATTTTTGTCTATCCCACAAAGGCTCTGGCAAGCGACCAGTACCGGGCACTGCGCCCGGTACTGGAGTATTTCGGGGAGGGACGGATCTCGGCGGGAGTGTATGATGGGGATACCATGCCTGCAGAGAGGAGCAGGATACGCAAGAATGCGAACATTATTTTCACTAACCCGGAGATGCTCAATGGAGCTTTTCTGCCCAACCACAGTAAATACGGATTTGATTTTATTTTTGCCAATCTGAAATATGTGGTGATCGATGAACTTCACAGCTATCGGGGAGCCTTTGGGACTCACCTTTCCAATATTTTCCGCAGGATGAAGCGAGTCTGCGGATACTATGGGTCTCAGCCCCAGTTTCTGTGCAGCTCCGCCACCATTGCAAACCCGGTGGAGCTGGCACGGAAGATCTGCGGCGTGTCCTTTGCTCTGGTCAGCAGAGACGGAGCGCCGGCTCCGGAGAAGGAGTACCGGATCCTCCAGCCTCCCAGCATCAAGGGCAGCAATGACAAGGAGTATGGCAGGCAGTCGGCGTCCTCTGTAGCATCAGAACTGATTCCCCTTCTTGCGGAGGAGGAGCATCATTTTATTGCCTTTGGGAAAAGCAGGAGAAATGTGGAAGTTATTTTAAAGGAGGCCAGGGACAGACTGGATGAGGCCGGATTTCTGGCCGGGGCGGACAGCTCCCGGATCGCCGGATACAGAGGGGGATATACCCCACAGGAGAGAAGGCAGATCGAGGGGAAGATGACCAATGGGGAACTGCTTGGTCTTGTGTCTACCAATGCGCTGGAGCTGGGAATTGATATCGGAAAGCTGGACTCCACAGTGATTGTGGGATACCCGGGGACACGTGCTTCCTTCTGGCAGCAGACCGGGCGGGCCGGAAGAAACGGAGAGAAGTGTGTGAATTATCTGATCCTGGAAAACCAGCCTTTTGATCAGTACATTGCCGTTGACCCGGACTGGCTTTTTGCCGGAGGCAGCGAGAATGCGATCGTAGACCCGGATAATCTGCTGATCCAGCTGTCGCATATCCGGGCAGCTGCGGCAGAGCTGCCCCTCTCTCTGGACGATGCAGCCCTTTTTCCGGATCTGGGTGAGGTGATACCTGTGCTCCTGAATGCAGAGGAGGTCCGCGCCCTGTCAGGCCGGTTTGCCTGGTCAGGATCTGCTTTTCCGGCAGGGGATTACAGTCTGAGGAACATGGATAAGACCCGGTTTAAACTGCTTCTTTGCGAGGAGGGAAGCGGGACCATGCGTGAGATCACCGAGATGGATGAGTCCCAGGCCTACCACGAGCTCCATCTGGGGGCGGTCTACATGCACGACGGGGAGCTCTACGAGGTGCTGAAGCTGGATCTTGTAAGCCGGACAGCGGAGGCAGTGCCCTTTGAGGGCAATTATTACACTGTGCCTGGGGGAACCCAGGAGACAAGGATCCTGCAGGTGTTCCAGGAGGAGGACTTTGAGAGGAGCCATATTTGTTTTGGGGACATCAATGTAAATGAAGTGGTCTCCATGTACAAAAAGCTCCAGTTTCACAACCACCAGAATCTGGGTTATACTTCTCTGACAGTCCCCTTGCAGAAAGACTACGACACAGAAAGTACCTGGATCACGATCCCGGAGAATGTGGTGTGGACCTACCGCAGCCTTTTAGCGCCTGCAAGGAACGGAGAGCTGACACTGAACAATCATTTTGAGGGAATGGCCTGGGCTATAAAGAATGCGGCTATGATGGTGACCATGACAGAGCGGGATGACATTGATGTGATCGTATCCAACAATGCCCTCATTCCAAATAGCAGGACAGGAGAGGAAGTCTGTCTCTATATTTACGACAAATATGAGGGAGGGCTTGGGTACTCGGAGAAGATCTATGACCTGGTGCCCCAGATCGTGGACGCCGCTGTTCGGATGGTGGGAGGATGTGCCTGTGAGGATGGATGTCCTGCCTGCGTGGGGGATTACAGTCTGGACAAGAAAATGGTCCTGTGGGGGTTGGAAAATTTAAGAGAGCAGACTGCGCCGCCGGATTTTCATGGCAAAAAGGCCGGGGTGGAAGCGCCTGCTTTAGAGAAAGCATTCTCCTTTTTCAATCTGGCGGATCAGTGGCCAGCCTTCTGCGACACAGTAGTGAGAAGCAAAGAGAGGGGCGGCGCGTTCCTGGGTATGATCCAAAAAGTGGAGATAGAAGGACACTGCCTGATCCTGACGCTGGGAAGCCGCTTTTACGGGACGTGGATGGATGATCCGAACAACCGGCGGTGGTTAGAAAGCACTCTGCGCCGCTACGTATCCTGCCCGGCAGATATGAGGGTGGAATTCCGCGTGGAGGAAGACGGGGAGCGAGTGGAAAAGACAAAGGGAAAGCTGAGGCGCAGATACGATGACCGACTTTCGTGAGAAACAAAAAGAGAGGTTCTGTAAGATCCGTACACACCAGTTAAACGCGTACCAGAGGGAGGCAGTGCTGGATGCGAGCCCTGCCTGTGTGGTCAATGCCAATGTAGGCAGCGGAAAGACGACAGTACTTATTGAGAAGATCCTTTATCTGCATTTTGAAAAAAAGGTTCCCCTGGAGAATATGGTGGTACTTACGTTCACAAACAAGGCGGCAGGCGAGATCATTCAGAGACTTTTGGAGCGGGAACCCTCAGTCACAGAGGAAGAGACAGCCCGTTTCGGGACATTTCACAGCGTGGCGCTTTTTCTCCTGAAGAATTGCCTTCCGTTGGAGACGGAAGGATGGACCAGGGATTTTTCTGTCATGGACCCGGATGAGGAGACGGAGCTGGCCCTGGCTCTTGCAGCACAGAGAGGACTGAAGATCAAGTACAAAAACAGGCTGAAAAAGCGACTGGAGCAGGAACGCACCTCCTGGCAGCAGGGGAAGACATCGAGATACGGAGACGATCTGTTTCAGCTTTTTCCCCTGCTGGAGCAGGAGAAAAAGCGGCAGAACAAGATGACTTTTTCGGATCTGATCCAGGTCAGCACGGCTCTTCTGCGCAGAGAAGACAACTGCCCGGAGTGGATCATTGTGGATGAAGTGCAGGACAGTGACGTCCTGCAGCTGGACTTTCTGGAGGCACTTGGAACGGACAGAGAGGGAGAGCGCCGGTCGCGGCTCTTTGCGGTGGGGGATCCGAACCAGGTGATCTACAGCTGGCGGGGCACGACGGAGAATATGTTCTTCCTGCTCAAACACAGACTTCAGGCAAAAGAACTCTCCCTTCCGGTGAACTACCGTTCTAATGCGTCCATCCTGGAGGCGGCCAACCGTTTTCTGCAGTTCGGAGGAAAGATCGAGGGTGCGCGAAGGACACAGGAAAGGATTGCCGTACGCAACCACTACGATCCTTTCCAGGAGGCGGAGTATCTGGCTGATCGGATAGAAAAGCTCCACGCAGACGGCCTGGACTACAGGGAGATAGCCGTCTTTTACCGTCTCCAGAGACAGGCCGAAGTTCTTGAGAAGGTCTTTCAAAGAGCGGGCATTCCCTGCAGTCTGTCGCTGAAAAGGACCCTGGGAGATGTGCCGGTGCTTGACTATCTGGTAAAGATCCTTAAGTTTTCCGTCAATCCCGCTGACAGCCAGACAGGGATACAGGTGCTGGCGGACCGGAGGTATGGAAGAAAGATCAGTCTGAAAAAAGCGGCTGCCATTGTGGAGGGGCGGAAGAAAGAAGTTTCCCCTCTTCTGGACCAGATGACCGGGTTTGCCGGGGCGGTGGAAGAATTGCAGGGACAGGTCTGCCCCCAGTGGCTGTTTGACTACTTTGACCTCAGGGAACAGCTGCACCCAACTTCCGCCGATTGCGAAAGGGATGCGGAGGAAGTGATGAGACTTCTGGAGCATATCTGCCGGTTCTGCCAGGGAAGGGATGGGACCTTTATGGAGAATCTGCGCCGTTTCCTGGACAGCTCTATGCTCTATGGCCTGGAATTTCTAAAGGGAGACGAAAAAGAAGGGGATGACGTCCGGCTGATGACCCTCCATGCCTCCAAGGGACTGGAGTTTGACACGGTGTTTTTGATCGGTATGAATCAGGGACTGATCCCCCTGCGGTGCCAGAACTTTGAGCAAGAGGAAGAGGAGAGACGGCTTTTCTTTGTGGGGATCACAAGAGCCAGGAATCACCTGGAACTGTCCCACTACACGAACCCGGGAGAACCTGGAGTTCTGGAGGGATACAGTCCCTATCTGCGGATGATCCCGGAGCATCTTCTGGACTGGAGAGAACTGCGCAGTCAGGAGGAGAAGAGAGCCAGCCTGCAGGAACTAAGAAGAGAGGTGGCGGCCGGGATGAGAAGAAGACAGCAAGAGCAGAAGCCCTGCAAAGAGGAACACTGCCCGGAGAAGTCCTACGGGGAAGAAACTGATCCGGAGGTAAGGAAGATAAGGAGAGCCCGCCATCGGAAATACGGAGAAGGGGTCATTGTGGGCGGGGACGAGATGATGATCGAGGTGGAGTTTGTAAGCTACGGGCGAAAGCAGTTCCTCAGGGCCTTGGGGGAAGTGGAAGAAATAGATTGAAAACGAGATCGCTGCAGAGGAGATGATGACCATGGCGGTGGAAAACGGAGAGTGGATTCTTCACGGAATGGACTGGGACAGCCGGGAGCGCATCCGGTCCTGGAGAGAATTGACAGACTATGTAGAGCAGGTTGGATTTCTGCCCCTTTTTAAAAATGAGGTGGATGGATTTCCGGTGGAGGAGAAGACCTCGCCGCTTTTCTGGTGGACAGGGGATCCGGAGCAGGATCCCTGGGAGTGGAGAGCTATGATCGCCAGGAGTGAGAAAGTGGCCTACGGGAAATTTTTCAACAAAAAGGCGGGATTTATCTCCTTGAAATGGCTTCCGTATTTCGCTAATTACAGGCGGGATGGCTATGACTTTGATGCCAGGTGGGAGGACGGCTTGGCCGGATACCGAAGTAAGAAGATTATGGATCTATTTGATGAGGGTGAGACGTATGCGTCCTATGAACTGAAAAAGGATGCCGGATTTGGAAAAGGAGGGGAGAAGAACTTCAGCGGCATAGTGACGGAGCTGCAGATGCAGACCTATCTGGTGACCAGAGACTTTCGACAGAAGAGGAACCGCAAAGGTCAGACTTACGGGATGGCTGCGTCTGTCTATACCAGACCAGAGACACTGTGGGGATATGAGATCGTATCTGCGGCCTATAGGGAAGCGCCGGAAAAGTCAGGGCAGAGGATCATGGACCGGGTCAGAGAGCTGTACCCGGATGCAGATGAGAAGAAGATACGGAAGGTGTGCAGATGATGCAGGCGTTGCAGGGAGATCTGTGATTTTGTTGCATACATCGGGCAGAAAAGGTATGATAAATTTATCTGAGCAGCAAAGCACGGACATCAGCAGACAGAACAGGAGGAGACCAGAACATGAAGATCACAAGCATTGCCCTGGATCTGGACGGCACTACGCTGAACAGCCGGGGTGTATTGACTGAAAGAACACGACAGACTCTTGTGCGGGCGGCCCAAAGCGGCATCTGTGTGATCCCTGCCAGTGGGCGTTCTTTTGACTCCCTGCCCGGGGAGATCCTGCGAATCCCCGAAGTCCGCTATGTTATCACTTCCAACGGAACAGCAGTGGTGGATGTACATACAGGAACGTATCTGCGCAAATTTGTGCTGACAGAAGAGTCGGTGGAGAAGATCCTCCTTCTCATGGAGGATGAGCAGGTGGCCTACGAGGCGTTCATAGACGGGAAAGCTTACGCCCAAAGCGCCTATGTGGAAGATCCGGTGCGGTTCGGGGCTATGCCGACGGCTATTGATTATATACGCAGGACACGGGAGCCGGTGGAGGACATGGAGACGTTTATCCGGACTGGCGGAGCGGCGGGGAAGTTGGATTGTCTGGATGTGGTAGTGAAGGGCGAGGAGAAAAAACGCAGACTGTGGCAGCTTCTGGAGAAGGAGGTGCCGGATATCTATGTGACTTCCTCTGTGCCGCAGCTTCTGGAGATTTCCTACAAAGATGCAGGCAAGGATTCAGCCCTTCGGTTTCTGATGGAATACCTTGGGCTGGAGCAGGCGGAGTCCGCGGCTTTCGGCGATGGGGACAACGACAGGGGCATGCTTGCCTTTGCGGGGATAGGGATCGCAGTTGCCAACGGATCACAGGGATGCCTGCAGGCGGCGGACCATGTCACCGGCTCCAATGACGAAGACGGTGTGGCGGCGGGGATTGAATGGCTGCTGTCCCTGTAGCCAGCGAACTGCCCGGCGGAGCAGATGGCAGATTGGGCAGAAGACTGAGAAGAACAGGACAGGAGGAAGCGAATATGAAGATCATTATTTCACCGGCCAAGAAGATGAAAAGTGAGCCAGACCTGTATCCTTGCCGGGAACTTCCGGTTTTTCTTGCGGAGGCCAGGCAGCTGGCGGACTGGATACAGAAATTGACATATCAGGAGGCCAAGGAGCTTTGGAAGTGCAGTGACGCCATTGCGAAGGAGAACTTCCGAAGGTTCCAGGATATGGATCTGGAGAGAGGACTGACACCGGCCATCCTCTCCTACGAGGGCATCCAGTACCAGTATATGGCACCGGCAGTGTTTGAGGAGAGGGAGATCTCTTACATTCAGGAGCATCTTCGTATCCTCTCGGGATTTTACGGAGTGGTGCGCCCACTGGATGGTGTCACGCCCTACCGTTTGGAAATGCAGGCAAAGGCGACGGTTGCCGGAACCAGGGACTTGTATGAATTCTGGGGAGATAGGATTTACCGGGCAGTGGCAGAGGGGGACGGGACCATTCTCAATCTGGCATCCAAAGAGTACTCCAGATGTGTAGAAAAATATCGGGTTCCGGGCGACAGGTTTGTGACCTGCGTCTTTGGGGAACTGACAGACGGGAAGGTGCGGCAGAAGGGCACGCTGGCCAAGATGGCCAGAGGAGAAATGGTCCGCTATCTGGCGCAGACAGGCGCCGCGGATCCGGAGGACGCAAAAGGATTTGACCATCTGGGATACCGATTCAGGGAGGAATTGTCCGGACCGGAAGAATATGTATTTATAAAGGAGTAGAAAAGGTGGATTTTTATCAGAGAGCTGGCATTGTGTGCAGGGCCATTCCCCGGGGGACAGTGGCCTCCTACGGACAGATCGCCCTGCTGTGCGGGAAGCCGAAAAATGCAAGGCAGGTAGGGTATGCGCTCAACAAGGGAAGGCTGGGAGAAGAGGTCCCTGCCCACAGAGTGATCAACAGCAGGGGGCTTTTGAGCGGAGCGGCGGCCTTTGACACATTTGACATGCAGAAAAATCTTCTGGCCGGAGAGGGCGTGGAAGTTTTGTGGACACGAGAGGGATGGCAGGTGGACAGGAAACGGTACGGGTGGAAACACACCATGCAGGATGCAAAAAAGTTCCGCGCACTGTTTGAAGAGCTGGGGATTTAGTGCCGGGGCGGCTGGATGCTCTTCTTATAGCTGTGCCGCCAGATACAGCTATAAAAATATAGATAAATTTATTTTTTTCTTGCATTTTCTGAAATGCTATGTTAACTTTGTACGTATAGAAAAGCAGTTCTGCTATTCTTGTTTTATCATTTATTCTATTTTTTAATCAGGCGTTTCGCCGGACAATTACCAGAAACAAACTCAGATTCAGCCGAGACGGGAGGTGGTCTGCAAAAAGCACTTTGACTTCTGATGACAGGGATTTTATAGAAAAACGGAGGTAAACATAATTGAAGAAAATTTTACGTGTAAAATGGTGTGTGCTTTTTTTGTCAGTAATCATTTTGTGTAGTGCTGTGCTCCATCTCCGGGCGGCAGAGGAGAGTGAGGGGGAGAATGGGCCAAAGGAAGACGAGATCATCTGGACACTGGGGCGCGACAGTGAAAGGGAAGAGACAGACAGGTGTGCAGTGACAGAGGGTGGGATCACGCCAAGATCGGCAGTGGGCTCCCTGTGCACCATCTCGCACGGTGCCAGCCACAGCTATGGGGGATGGTTCACAAGAGAATTTTATGTGGCAGCCGAGACGGGAGAGTACACAGGCTACTGTGTGCAGCCTATGAGTCCGCCGCCTTCCGGAACCTACCAGGTGTCAAAACTGGACAACGATGTGATCAAGGCTCTCCTTATGATGGCGCCGGGGTATCCCTGGTTTGATTCCTATGGGAAGATCATCTACAACGAGGCGGACAACAATACCTACGCTTATGCCCATGCGGCGCTGAGCTATGCCTACGAGGGGAGCCTTACCGGGCTTAGCGCCAGTATGCAGGATGGCGTGAAGAATATGGTTCACTATGCCACAGCTGCTGTCCAGGGATCCTGGGCGCCGGAGGTCCATGACAATCTGGGCCGCTATGAGGTATATATTGCCTACAATGACCAGCAGGATATCGTCTGGCTGGAAGAGCGGCCGAAAGGGAATGTACAGCTGCGGAAAATATCTGCCCAGACAGACGTGACAGATGGAAATACCTGCTACAGCCTGGAGGGAGCTGTCTACGGGGTATACACAGACGCCGGGTGCACAGCCCAGGTGGGAGAGCTGGTAACGGATGCTTCCGGCACAAGCGGCCTTCTGGCCGTCGATGCAGGAAGTTACTATGTGAAGGAAAAGACGGCGCCCAGAGGCTATGCGCTGGATGAGACTGTGTACAAAGTGGAAGTGGCGGTCGGACAGACGGCCCAGGTAAACGCAGAGGACATTCCTCAGAAAAATCCGCTGGAAGTCCTGCTGAAAAAGTACGATAGGGAGGTGGAATTTCAGGAAGAAGGAAACGCTCCCCAGGGAGCTGCCTCTCTGGAGGGAGCTGAATTTACCTTCCGCTTTTATCCCGGAGACTATGACAGTCTGGAGGAACTGGAGGGCGTGGATCCTGCAAGGACCTGGGTGCTGCGAAGCAATGAGAAGGGGGAGGTACGCACGGATGATACATCTTTGGTAGGAGGAGACCCGGTGTGGAGGGATGAAAAGGGCACATGTTTCCTTCCCCTCGGCACGGTGACGATCCAGGAGACGAAGGCGCCCCAGGGGTACAACATAAGTGGAGAGATGCTGCTGCGGCGGATCACACCGGAGGGAACCGGGGAACAGGTGCAGACCTACCAGACGCCGGATTTTGCGGAGGACGTGATCCGGGGAGACCTGGAGATCATCAAAGTCTACCAGAACGAAGAGGAAAAGGAAGATGTACTGGAGGGGATCGAAGGCGTGGAATTTACTCTTACATCCAGAACTACGGGGAAGGAAGTGCTCCGGATCGTGACAGACCGTGAGGGGAAAGCAACGACCAGGGACAGGGACTGGCCCAGGGGGAGGCTGGTCTATGATACGTACCTTGTGACAGAGACAAAGACGCCGGAAGGGTACAACCCTGTGGAGCCTTTTGAGGTCACGATAGCGGAAGAACAAGTGACAGTCAGCGGCATATATCGGCAGGATACCCTGATCACCAGCCCCATCCAGGTGTTGAAGGTGGACGTATCCACAGGGAAAGTGATCCCGGTGGCAGGGGCGCAGTTCCAGCTGCTGGACGCAGACAAACATGTGGTGACCATGACTGCCCGCTATCCAGAGTATCAGGTATATGATACATTTGTCACAGATGAGGAAGGGCGTTTTACTTTCCCGGAAAAGCTGAAGTACGGGAGCTACTATCTGCGGGAAGTAAAAGCGCCGGAGGGTTACCTGCTCAGTGAGGAAGAGCTGGCTTTTTCCGTGGAGGAGGAAAAGGACTGGGGCAGTCCTTTGGTAATCCGGTTCGCAGACGAGAATGCCATGGGAAGGATCTGTGTTGCGAAGTTTGAGACAGGGCAAAAAGAGCATCTGGCGGGCGCAGAATTTGAGATACGTGCAGCGGAGGATATTGAGACACCGGATGGGACTGTCCGGCTGAAAAAGGGAGAGCTGGCCGGGACTTTGACGACAGAGAGGGGAGAGACGGTATCTGGGGAGCTGTTTCTTGGAAAGTATACGATCAAAGAGACCAGGCAGATCCCGGGATTTGCCCTGGCGGAAGAAACGTACCAGGTGGAACTGAAATACAAAGACCAGACCACACCTGTTGTGGAGGAGCATCTGACTGTCTATAATGAACCAACTTCTCTTGTAATACGCAAATGTGAGAAAGGCACAGAAGGGGAGACTGTGCTGGCAGGTGTCAAGTTTAAAGTGTGGCTGAAACAGGAGCATACGGAGGAGGGCCAGGAGACGGATGGGGAAGAAGAAGCTTCCCCAGATCCGGACTATACGCTGGAAGAGATATACGAGACAGACAAGGACGGTAAAATTGAGATTCCTTATCTTCTGCCGGACAGTACATACTGTATACAGGAGGTGGAGACCCTTTCGGGTTATCTCCCGGAAGATACAGTCCATGAGATCTATGTGGACGCCCAGGGGCGGATAGAGGGAGAAGCTGTCTGTGTATGGAGATGTGAAAACGATTATACCAAGCTGCGGATCTCAAAGCTGGATGGAGGCAGCCGTCAGTATCTGCCGGGGGCTGAATTGAAACTGGAGCGAAAGCTGGACAGCGGAGAGCGGGAGCTGGTGGAGATCTGGACTTCCGGGGAGGAGGAAAAGCAGTTTGACAGGCTGCCTCCAGGAGAGTATGTGCTGACAGAGGAGCAGGCGCCGGAGGGATATACGAAAGCAAAGCCTGTGGACTTCACCCTGCAGGAGACCGGGGAAGAACAGAAGGTGGAGATGTTGGATGAGCCTTTGGTGGAGGCGCCGAGGACAGGAGACATCTCTTATATCCCCGGCCTTGCGGCAGCGGCAGCTGGCTCCCTTGTCCTGATGACATGGGTGCTGCGGAGCAGAAGAAGGAAGTGACGGAATGGATTATTGTGTGATCTGCGGAAGCATTGTCCCGGAGGGGACGCATGTGTGTATAAACTGTATACAGGCGGTGCTGGGCAAGGAGCAGGAACCGGGCGTTGTCATGGAAGAAAAAAGTGGATATAATATGGAAAAGAACAGAAAAAATAAGACAGAGGAGTGAAAGTGATGCAGATTTATGAAGGCCGCCCGGCTGCAGCCGGAAACAGGATGGAAAAAGAGATGAGGGTATATGAACTTCTGGACGAACTGGAGATTTCCTACGTCCGGGCAGACCACGAGGCGGTTATGACGATCGAGGCATGCAGGGAAGTGGATGAGGCATTGCAGATAGAGATCTGCAAAAATCTGTTTCTGTGCAACCGCCAGAAGACAGCTTACTATCTTCTGGTCATGCCGGGCGGGAAAAATCTGCAGACAAAGGAGCTGTCGCCGCAGATCCCATCCTCACGCCTGTCCTTTGCGTCGGGGGAGGATATGGAGAAATATCTGAATGTGACGCCCGGATCCGCTACGATCATGGGTCTGATCTTTGACCCGGAAAATAAAGTCCAGCTTTTGATCGACGAAGAGGTGCTGGAGGAAGAATATTTTGCCTGCCACCCCTGTATTAATACATCCAGCATCAAACTGCGGACAGAGGATGTGCTGGGAAAATTTCTGCAGGCCGTGCATCATGATTACATAAAAGTAAGGCTGAGCAGGTAGAAGTGGGCTGTGGGAAAGTGGTATATATGTTCCCCTTTTGGTATAAACTGTAAAAAAGAGAACGGATCAGAAAGGGGACAGGCAGGATGGAGGATGTATATCGCCAGGCTGCAGAGCCGGAAGAGAGACTGGAAAAATGTGTGCTGTGCGGGCGCACTGTCCCGGTGTGGAGAGAAAGCCATATCTCGGAGAGAAGGTACTATGTAGAAGGTGCAGGACAGCTCTGTGCCAGATGTTTTTACGACGTATACCAGAATGAACTTGCTTTTTGACCGGTAAAGATGTAATGTTTAGCGTGATGGATATACGTGACAGATAAGGAGGAAATTTTTGATGGATGGGAAGATGACGCAGAGGGAGCGAATGCTGGCCGGACTTTTGTACAATGCGGCGGACGAAGTGTGATCAACCCGGGAGTGACCATAGGCAATGACTGTGTGATTGCTTCTGGGAGCGTGGTGACAAAAGATGTACCGGACGGCGTGATCGTTGGAGGAAATCCGGCGAAAGTGATCCGAAAGATCACGGAGGAGGATAAAAAGTACTATTTTAAAAAGCTCCCCTACGACAGAGGTGTGTAGGGAAAAATATAGACAGACAGACGCGGGCAGGAGAGGGAAGATCTCCTGCCCGTACTTTTTCACATTATCACGGACATACAGGAGAATATCGCAGGCGTGCTATTGACAGTTTCCCCTGGAAATGATAGTATGATGATATCAAAATGATATTAAAATAAAGCAATTGATTTTGGAGAAGGGGGAAATGATTATGAGTAAAGAAAAGGTCAGGCAGGAAAGAATACTGAATCCGGTCAGCGGCTATCTGATGCTGCTTCTTGGCATTGTGGGAATGATCGCCGGGATCGCTATTATGATCGCGGGATTTATCGCAGGAAGTCGGGTCGGAAGCGGTGCGCTTGCTGTCATCAGCGTGATCCTTGGGATTATTGTCCTTACAGCAGCTATCATCCTTCTGTGCGGGCTGAAGGTTCTTAACCCAAACGAGGCCTATGTGTTCACCGTGTTTGGAAACTATTACGGCACATTGAAAAAAGAAGGCTTTTTCTGGGTCAATCCTTTCTGCTCTGCCATCAACCCGACAGTAAAGTCAGCGCCTGTCGTGGCGGCATCGGGCAATGGAAAGTCCGTATCTGTATCTGTGGGGAATAAGGAAAAGAAAGTTTCCATGCGGACAATGACGCTGGATAATAAAAAGCAGAAAGTCAATGACCTGCTTGGAAATCCCGTGGAGATCGGAGCGGTAGTCATCTGGAAGGTGGTCAATCCCACAAAGGCAGTCATCAATGTGGAGAACTACAAAAATTATCTGTCCATCCAGTGCGACTCCATCATCCGGAACACGGCCAGGCAGTACCCCTATGATATGAGTGAGGGGGCAGATGAGAAGTCTCTGCGTGGCAGCAGCCAGGAGATTGCGGACATTATGAGCAAGGAGTTGCAGGAGAAGACAGAAGATGCGGGGATCCAGATACTGGATGTGCGTATCACCCACCTTGCCTATGCGCCGGAGATCGCGTCAGCTATGCTCCAGAGACAGCAGGCGGCGGCCATCATCGATGCCAGGCAGAAGATCGTGGAGGGAGCAGTAGGCATGGTGGAGATGGCCCTCTCCAGGCTGAATGAGAAGGACATCGTGGAGCTGGACGAGGAGAGAAAGGCAGCCATGGTGAGCAATCTGCTGGTGGTACTCTGCGGAAACAAGGACGCCCAGCCCATTGTGAACAGCGGAAGTTTATATTAAAATGACAGAACGATAAGAAAGGAGGGGGATGCTTTTGGAAAAAGAAAATAAAGCGGCTGATAAGTCCAAGGTAAAAAAGCAGGTGCCCCTCCGGCTGTCAAAAAAGCTGTACGATGAGATCGCCCAGTGGGCGGAGGACGATTTCCGATCCATGAACGGCCAGATTGAGTATCTCCTGACAGAATGCGTGAAGCACAGGAAGGGGAAGAAGGATTTATAAAATCTTAAGATTTTGCAAGGAAAACATTAAAGTCTTCCTGCTATCATGAAGGTACCATTTCCCACAGGAGGTGGTACCTTTCCTATTTGTTTTATTTATGGGAGAGCAGGAAGGAGAGAAGTCTTATGCATGAGAGGATCTTAGTGGCAGACGATGAACCGGATATTGCGGATCTCGTCTGCCTTTATCTGCAGAATGAGAACTATGAGACAAGAGTGTGCTATTCCGGGCAGGAGGCGCTGGAGGAGGTCCGCCGGGAAAAGCCGGATCTTGCCATCCTAGACATCATGATGCCGGGAGTGAGCGGGCTCACTGTCTGCCGGGAGATACGGAAAAAAGATACGTACCCGGTTATTTTCCTCACCGCAAAGGGGGAGGAGATCGACAAGATCAATGGCCTGGCACTGGGGGCGGACGACTACATCACAAAGCCCTTCCGGCCCCTGGAGATGGTGGCCCGGGTAAAGGCCCAGCTGCGGCGCTGCAAGAAATACAACTGTACCGGCCAGGAGGAGGACCTGCTGGTCCGGGGAGGCCTCACCCTGAATGTGCGGACCCATCAGTGTACCCTTGGCGGAAAGGACCTGAAGCTGACGCCGACGGAATTCTCCGTGCTGGAGATCCTGTGCCGGAAGAAGGGCAGCGTGGTCAGCTCTGAGGAGCTGTTCCACGCCATCTGGAAGGACGAGTATTACAGCAGGAAGAACAATACCATCACTGTACATATCCGGCATCTGCGGGAGAAGATGGGGGACTCTATTGACCATCCAAGGTATATCAAGACAGTCTGGGGGTGCGGTTATAAAATTGAAGAGCAGTAAAAAGTACTGGAAAGCGGCGGCAGGGGTTCTTGTGTCCCTGCTTGTGCTCTATTTTCTGTTTGATTTTGTGGACTATGTCTGCAATGGCGTGTTTGTGGAGTGGTTTACAAGAAATTTTGTCACCTCTGTGCCGTCCTGGTACGATCCCCAGACAGGGACGACAGTCATGCGGGAGGAGATATTCTGGCCTTCTCTCAAAAATTTCATCTTCTGGGGCATGGCCGTGGTGGCGGCAGCTGTCATCATCCTTGTCTTTGTTTTTACAGAGAAAAATACGGCGAAGATACGGCGGGAGGCCCAGGAGAGCATGGACAGCATGAAGGAAGAGCAGAAGAGGCAGGCCCAGGTCATTGAGGACGAGATGAGGAGGAAGGATGACCTGATCGCCTATCTTGCCCACGACCTGAAGACGCCTCTCACCTCGGTCATCGGATATCTGAGTCTCCTTGATGAGGCGCCGGATATGCCGGGAGAGCAGCGGGGAAAATACCTGCACACAGCCCTCTCCAAGGCAGAGCGGCTGGAGGGGCTGATCAACGAATTTTTTGACATCACCCGGTACAATCTTCAAAAAATGCCACTGGAAAAGCGGCGGGTCAACCTGTGTGCCCTCCTTGTGCAGGTGACAGAGGAGCTCTACCCTGTTCTTGAAAAGCACGGAAACAGAGTGGAAAATGAGGTGGATGAGGAGGAGTACATTTACGCCGACCCGGAGAAGATGGCCCGGGTCTTCAACAATCTGTTGAAGAACGGGGCGGCCTACAGTGACCGGGATACCCCCATTAAGATATGGACCCGGAGAAAAGGGGAGGAGATCGCCATTATTTTTGAAAATACGGGGGTCACCATACCCGGGGAAAAGCTGGAGATGATCTTTGATAAATTCTTCCGTCTGGACGAGGCCCGCGGAGGAGAGTCGGGTGGGTCCGGGCTGGGGCTTGCCATTGCAAAGGAGATCGTCAGCCAGCACGGCGGCAGCATCGCCGCCCACAGCCAGGAGAGGACCACCAGGTTTGAGGTGCGCCTGCCAGCCTGGTGTTAGGCGCAGCTGCGGGAAAAATCCTTTCAGATGCTCACAAAGTCTTAATCTTTTCTTAGTGATCAAACAACTCCATATTAAAGTTCCGCTCTCCCTTCTCTGGTAGATTAAGAGCCAGAAGAAGGGAGAGAATGCTATGGACAGAAGAAAGAAGAAGCTGCAGAGACGCAGGAGGAACCGGCTTGCCGTTATCCTGCTGGTTCTGATGCTGATCTTCATATGGCTTGGTGCGAAAAATTATATGAATATGGAGGGGCTGGGATTTCCTGGCTCCGGGGACGAAGGGCGGCTGTCCGCCTGCCTGGAGGACCTGCACAGTACATCGGCAGCTCTGGTGGATGCCGGGACCGGGGAGAAGCTGGGGGCATCCGGCGGGAGCAGGCGTATCTATCCGGCCTCCATGACAAAGATCATGACTGCTGTGGTGGCGCTGGAGCATATCTCCGGCCTGGATGAGACCATCACCATGCCGGGAGATTTCTACGGACAGCTCTATGAGGAGAACGCGTCCATGGCCGGGTTTGAGCCGGGGGAGGAGGTATCCTACCGGGAGCTCCTCTACGGCGCGCTCCTTCCCTCCGGGGCAGAGTGCTGCATGGCCTTTGCGGAGAAGATTGCAGGCAGCGAGAGCGCTTTTGCGGAGATGATGAATGAAAAAGCGCAGGAGCTGGGGATGAGGGACACTCATTTTACCAACTGTACCGGGCTCCACGACAGACGGCACTACTCTACGGCGGAGGACATGGCCCGGCTTGTGGTGTATGCCCTGCAAAATGACGTCTTCCGGCAGGCCTTTACCAGCAGGTCCTGCACCATGGCGTCCACTGCCTTTCATCCCGGAGGATTTACCGTGACAAGCACGCTCTTTGCCAGCCTTTCAGACCCGTCTGTCCCGGGAGGTGAGATCCTGGGAGGAAAGACCGGCTATACGGAGGAGGCGGGCCTTTGTCTGGCAAGTCTGGCAGTGGTGAACGGAAAGGAGTATGTCCTTGTGACGGCCGGGGCTCCGGGGGACCACCAGAGTGAGCCTTACCATGTGCTGGATGCAGTGAAAGTATATGGAAGGATCGGGGAAAACCCGGAATAAATTTTGGCTTTTTTGTTGCAGTTCTGATTGAATTATGTTATTCTAAATGTGCCGAGGCGGCGTATCTGCCGCCCCATCTATCTATTCGGAGCCTGATTTCCAGGCATGACCCGATATTGTACAACTGAACAGAGCAGGAAACGCGGGCCGTGCCTTTGAGACCTGGGCCGGATATGCAAAAAGATAAGCCCCCTTTCCTGCAGCAACTTACAGGAAAGGAGAAGACTGTGGCAAAGAAAAATGACAATTTTATCATGCTTCCCACGGCGCTGCGGCAGGAATACCCGGATGAAAAACTGGGGATCCTGGATGTCCGCACCATGATGGAAGACGGGGCCCAGATCAACATGGAAATGCAGGTGGAATCGTTTAAACACTGGGATGCCAGGTCGCTGTTCTACCTGAGCAAGATGTACACAGAACAGCTGAACAAGGGAGATTCTTACGAAAAGCTGAAGAAGTGTATCCATGTGAGTATCCTGGACTTTGTCCGGTTTGCGAAGGAACTGCAGAGCGACAATGAGGTCATCCGCTGGATGCGCTTCCTGGCAGGGAAGACCCGGAAGGAGTTCGAGGAAATGGCAGGTACAAGTGAATATATTGAAGAGGCATACAGAGAGCTGGAGAGGATGAGCGCAGACGAGAGGGCCCGGCTGGAGTATGAGGCCCGGCAGAAGGCCATAAGAGACCACGATGCGATCATGAAGAGCGCCTGGGAAAACGGTCTGAAGAGCGGTATGAAGCAAGGTCTGGAACTGGGCCGACAGTCTATCATACAAAAGATGCTGGACAATGGCGCCAGCCCGGAAGAGATCATGGGGCTGACCGGAGCGACGCAGGAGGAAGTGGAGAAGGCACAGAATGAGGCACAGAATGAAGCAGCCCGGGAATTGTAATTTTCCGCTATCCATATTATAATAGACAAGATAAGCCCCGCCCGGACAACCGGCAGCGCGGAGCCGGGCAGGGGCGATGACGAAAGAGGGAATGATCATGTACATAGCGGACCTTCATATACACTCCCGATATTCCCGGGCCACCAGCAGGGACTGTACACCGGAACATCTGGATCTGTGGGCCAGGCGGAAGGGCATACACATTGTGGGAACCGGCGATTTTACCCACCCTGCCTGGCGGGAGGAACTGAGGGAAAAATTGAAGCCTGCTGAGGACGGGCTGTACGTGCTGAAAGATGAATACAGGATAGAGGATGAGACAGTGAGGGGCAGTATGACTCCTCGTTTTGTTGTTACAGGGGAAATAAGCTCCATCTACAAAAAAGGCGGAAGCGTGCGCAAAGTCCACAGCCTGATCCTCCTGCCCGGACTGGAGGAGGCAGAGGAGATCGCAGGCAGGCTGGAGGAGATCGGCAATATACACTCGGACGGGCGGCCGATCCTGGGCCTTCCCTGCCATGATCTGCTGGAGATCCTGCTTACTACCTGCCCGGAGAGTGTCTATGTGCCCGCCCATATCTGGACACCCCACTTTTCCCTTTTTGGAGCGTTCTCCGGCTTTGACACGGTGGAGGAGTGCTTTGAGGACCTGACACCCTATATCCATGCAGTAGAGACAGGGCTCTCTTCTGACCCGCCCATGAACTGGCGGGTGTCGGCTTTGGACAGGTATCACCTCATCTCCAACTCAGATGCCCACTCTCCGGCCAAGCTGGGCCGTGAGGCCAATCTTCTTGATATCGAGATGTCCTACCAGGGGCTGCGGCGTGCCATCCAGGAAGGTAAGGGACTCTACGGAACCATTGAATTTTTCCCAGAGGAGGGAAAATACCACATGGACGGCCACAGGAAATGCGGTCTTTGTCTGACGCCTTCTGAGACGGAAAAGTATGGCGGCCTCTGCCCGGTGTGCGGCAGGAAGATCACCATCGGCGTATCCCACCGGGTGGAAGAGCTGGCGGACAGACCGGAGAACTATGTGAAGCCGGGGGGAGCAGCTTTCGAGAGTCTGGTGCCGCTGCCGGAGGTGATCGGCGCTTCGCTGGGACATTCCGCTGCCAGCCGGAAAGTCCAGAGAGAGTACGAAGAGATGCTGGCGAAACTGGGACCGGAGTTTGAAATCCTGAGGACAATCCCCCAAGAGGAGATCAAGAGGGCTGCGGGGCATCGGATCGCGCAGGGGATCATGAGGCTAAGACAGGGAAAAGTAGAGAGAATACCGGGCTTTGACGGGGAGTACGGCACGGTCAGGCTCTTCACGGCAGAGGAGATCCAGAATACAGATGGGCAGATGGATTTTTTCAGCCTTATCGGTGTGGAGCCGGAAACGGTGGGGAAGAGACAGCCGGAAGAGTCGGCGTCTGTCCAGCCAGGAGAAGCGGAAGAGCAGCATCAGAGTCAGGCAGAGATCCAAACGTCAGGGAGAGCTGCATCCCTCAATCCGGGGCAGCAGGAGGCGGTGCAGAAGATCTGCCGCCATCTGGCAGTCATGGCCGGGCCGGGAACCGGGAAGACCCGGACGCTTGTATCCCGGATCCAGTATATGCTGGAGCACAGGAAAGTAAAGCCCTCTGAGATCACAGCGGTCACCTTTACCAACCAGGCTGCCGGGGAAATGCGGGAGCGCCTGAAAAAAGAGCTGGGAGCCAGGCGGATCAGCGGCCTGCAGATCGGCACCTTCCACAGTATCTGCCTGCATTTCCTGCGAAGAGAGGGAATGGATTTTTCGCTGGCAGGAGAGACCCAGTGTAAAAACATAGCCGGGGAGGCGGTGTCTGAGGCGGGGCTGCCCTTCGGCAGCGGTAAATTCCTGGATGTCCTGTCCCGGAAGCAGGCGGGCATGCCGGGATGGGAGAGAGAGCTGGGAGAGCCGGACGGAAGCGGGGAGAAGAGTAACAGAGAATGCTTCCGGCGGGCGGAGGAGCTGTACAGAAAGAAAAAGCGGGAGCAGAAGCTCCTTGATTTTGACGATCTGCTCCTGGAGACACTGCGCCTTCTGGAAAACGGCACTCCGGTGGGAAAGCAGTTCACCTGCCTGCTGATCGATGAATTTCAGGATATAGATCCTCTCCAGTATGATCTTGTGAAAGCATGGGACAGGCAGGCGAGAGAACTCTTTGTCATCGGCGATCCAAACCAGTCCATCTACGGCTTCAGGGGAGCGGATGCAGGATGCTTTGAACGGCTGAAGGCAGATGTGGAAAAGCGCGGGGAAGAGTTCTGCACAGTGGAGCTGACAGAAAACTACCGCTCCACACCCCAGGTCCTTGAGGCGGCGCAAAAGATGCAGGGCTGCGTGCCTCTGCATCCCAACTGTCCGGATGGAGAGCCGGTGCGCCTGGTGAAAGCCGGAAGCGAGATGGGAGAGGCCATTTTTATTGCAAAAGAAATAGGGCGTATGGCCGGAGGCATCGGCATGCTGGAGGCCCAGGAGCTGTCCGGAAGCAGGGAGAGGAAGCACAGATCTTTTGAGGAAATTGCCGTCCTATCCCGGACACACCGGCAGGCGGAGCTGGTGGAGACCTGCCTGCGCAAAGAGGGGATCCCCTACATTGTGGCTGGAAGAGAGAGTTTTCTTGCGGATGAGAAGGTCCAGGGCAGCATCTGCTTTTTCCGGTACCTGGAGCATCCGGAAGACCAGTCTGCGGCCCGGACAGCGGCTGAGCTTCTCCTGAAGCTTTCGTGGAATCAGGTGACAGAGGAGATGGTGCGTACCATGGCAGAAAAATACCGCCCTCTTTATGCGAAGAAGAAGCCTGGGAAATTTCTGGAAATGTGGATGGAGGACCTGGATCTTCAGAAAGCAGAGGCCATGAAGAAGATGGCAGGCATGACCGTCTTCTATAAGACGATGCCGGAATTTCTTCTGGACCTTGAGCTGGGGGTGGAGAGCGACCTCAGAAGATGCGGCGGCAAACAGTATCATTCTGGCGCTGTCACGCTGATGACGCTCCACGGTTCCAAGGGTCTGGAGTTCCCGGCAGTGTTCATTTACGGGGCCAGAGAGGGGAACATCCCTCTGGAAAATGAAAAGCGCCCGGCGGACGAAGAGGAAGAGCGGAGACTTCTCTATGTGGGGATGACCCGGGCCAAGGAGGAACTGATCCTCACCTGCTCCGGGGAGGAGTCCAGGTTCCTTGCGCATCTTTCCGGGAACGCTCTTTTCCGGGAAAAAGAAAAACCGCGGAAAAAAGAGGAGAGTTGTCATCAGATGAGCCTCTTTGAACTGGGAGATTGAGAACGGGAGGATGAGTGGATGAGGAGAAATATACGGCTGGAGGACATTTCCGATGGAAAGCTCTACACGGCAGAGGATATGGTGAAGGCAGACTGTCGGGGATGCGAGGGATGCTCTGCCTGCTGCCATGGCATGGGCAGCTCCATCCTGCTGGACCCCTGGGATATCTGGCTTCTGACCAGGGGTACGGGGAAGGATTTTGCCGGACTTCTGGCAGAACATATTGAGCTGGGGCTGGTGGACGGGATCATCCTTCCAAGCCTTCAGATGGCGGGAAAAGAGGAGGCCTGTACGTTCCTGGATGAGAACGGACGGTGCTCTGTCCACGCTTTCAGGCCGGGGATCTGTCGGATGTTTCCGCTTGGTAGATACTATGAGGACACGGGCTTTAAGTATTTCCTTCAGGTGCATGAGTGCCAAAGAAAAGACCGGAGCAAGATCAAGGTGCGGAAATGGCTGGATATCCTCGACCTCAGGAAATATGAGGTATACATTTTTGAATGGCACAGCTTTCTGAAGCTCTGTGAGCGGGAGTCGGAGGGGCTGGATGGGGACAGTCTGAAAATATTGCAGATGTATCTGCTTCGCACATTTTATCAGATGCCCTGGAGCGGGGATGATTTCTATGAAGAGTTCTATGCCCGGCTGGCGCAGGTAAAGGAGAAGCTTGGTTTATGATAGAAAGATATGAAGAGCTGAGAGGCTATCTGCCGGGGCTCCAGAAGGATATGCCGGAGTGCTACGGAAAACTGGCGGAGATCTTTGAGCACCAGGTGTTTGAACTGCACCTGGGAGAGGAAAGGGGCAGGAAGACAGATTTCTATATCCCCTACATGATGAACGACGCCCTGGAGTGCTATCTGGTACTCAGAGACGCGTGGATGACAGGAGATTATCTGGAGCTTGACCCGGAAGAATATCCCATACAGGGACAGCTTGCCTGGCGGGACGATAAGTCTGCCCTTATTGTCAAACAGGGAAAGGAAAATGTATTCACCATATGGTTCACGGAGCTGACAGAGGTGTTCCAGTGCTATCAGTACCATAGGATCGGACATTTCTGGGTACAGGGTCAGGAGCAGTGGCGCCAGCTTGTCTATATGGTGGGAACTGTCTATGAGAAATACCAGTATCTGGGAGATGCGGCCTGTAACACGGAAGAGCAGGCATTTATGCGGCTCATCGAATTTTCGCCTTTCCGGTACTGGTCCCCTGTAGGCGAGTCTCTGGATGACCGGTATCCCTCCACCCGGGAGGGGGCCCTGTGCATGAAGGAGATGGCCCTGGAGGCAGGGGATAAAGGATACGCAAGGCTGGCAGGGATCTATGCCAGATTTCCGGCCGGTTTTCTGAAGAGAAAGCTGGCAAAGAAGCTGTGCAGCCCGGCCCGGCAGGGATTGTACGAGAACATATATGAAAAAATACGGTCGGCCTCTCTGAAATATCCAAAGAGGGTTTACGGTGAGGAGCTGGATGGAAAGATCCTTGGCGAGAGAAAGCGGATTCATCAGAAGCTGCACAGAGCGGGATTTTCCGGGAAATACCCGGTTTACACAAAAGGAAACGTGCAGATCATGGCTGCGGAGGAACATCCTTTCACTACCATGGAGGCGGAGGATTTTACCTTCCGTATCCGGTTCATGGTTTCCAGGTGCAGGAAAGAAAAAGAGATGGGAAGAAACTGCGGATTCTTCAGTGGCAGAGGAAGAGAGGGCCGTATACAGGAGGACCTGGATCTGCTGCTGGGAGAACTGGAAGAATAAAAAGATAAAACCGGAAGATAAATAAGAAAAGGAGAAGGACAGATGACAAAGAAGCAGAGAGCCCTGGAAGTGATCGAGAGGCTGAAAAAAGAATATCCGGACGCAGGCTGCACCCTGGACTATGATCAGGCCTGGAAGCTCCTTGTGAGTGTGCGGCTGGCGGCCCAGTGCACGGACGAGAGAGTCAACAAAATCGTGGAAGTCCTATATGAAAAGTATCCCACTGTGGACGCCCTGGCAGATGCGGATGTGGCGGATATTGAGGAGATCGTGCGCCCCTGCGGGCTTGGAAAGAGCAAGGCCAGGGACATCAGCGCCTGCATGAAGATTTTAAAGGAAGAGTACGGCGGCAAAGTGCCGGACGACTTTGACGCGCTTCTGAAGCTGCCCGGTGTGGGAAGAAAGAGCGCCAACCTGATCATGGGGGATGTATTCGGAAAACCTGCCATTGTGACAGACACCCACTGCATCCGGCTCACCAACCGGATCGGGCTGGTGGACGGCATCAAGGAGCCCAAAAAGGTGGAGATGGCTCTCTGGAAGATCATTCCCCCGGAGGAGGGAAGCGACCTGTGCCACAGGCTTGTGTACCATGGACGGGATGTGTGTACGGCAAGGACAAAGCCCTACTGCGACAGGTGCTGTCTGGAGGATATCTGCAAGAAGCAGGGTGTATAGATAAAGTGCAGATAATGTATAATGTATACTTGAAAAGCACATGATATAGTGGTATTCTGGTATGGCTGAATACGAAAAAAGGAGAAACGTGGAATGACTGTAGAAGAATGGCTGGGCGAGGACAATCAGCTCGGCACGGACATATGGACAAAAAAATACTGTAACGAGGGAGAGAGCTTTGACGAGTGGGTTGGGCGCATCAGCGGCGGAAATGAAGAGATCGCCCGGTATATCCGCGAGAAAAAGTTCCTGTTCGGCGGCAGGATCCTGTCCAACAGGGGACTGGACAAGGAAGGCAGGAAGGTAACCTACTCCAACTGCTACGTGGTGGACCCGCCGGAGGATAATATTGAGAGCATCTTTGACTGCGCCAAAAAGCTGGCGCGGACCTACAGCTACGGCGGAGGCTGCGGGGTGGATATCTCAAGATTAAGCCCGAGAGGGGCGCGCATCAACAATGCGGCAAAAGAGACAAGCGGTTCGGTTTCTTTTATGGAGCTCTACTCCCTTGTGACAGCGCTGATCGGACAGAACGGAAGACGTGGAGCGCTGATGATTTCCATCGACTGTTCTCATCCGGATGTGGAGGAGTTCATTGATCTGAAGACAGATCTGGAGAAAGTGACAAAGGCCAACATTTCCGTCCGCATTCACGAGGACTTTATGGAGGCAGTAAAGAAGAACGAGGACTATCTCCTTCACTATACAAGGCAGGCCACAGGACAGGTGATCGAGAAGCAGGTAAATGCCAGGGATCTGTTCCGCAAGATCGCGGAGACAAACTGGGACTATGCAGAGCCGGGCGCTCTGTTCTGGGACCGCATTGAGGGCTGGAACCTTCTCAGCAACACAAAGGAGTTCTCCTACGCCGGAGTCAACCCCTGCGCGGAGGAGCCTCTTCCGGCAGGAGGAAGCTGCCTGCTGGGAAGCATCAACCTTTCTGCCTTTGTGACAGACCCGTTCACAGATCATGCGCAGTTTGACTTCGAGGGTCTGAAACACTGCGTGGAAGTATCTGTGGGAGCTCTGAACGAAGTGCTGGAGGAAGGACTCCCCCTGCATCCTCTGCAGGAGCAGCAGGAGAGCGTGGCAAAGTGGCGTCAGATCGGACTTGGCATCATGGGGCTTGCAGACTGTCTCATCAAGCTGGGACTTGCCTACGGTGAGGAGGATGCTGTGGTCATGTGCGACAAGATCGGATTTGCCATGGCAGATTCCGCGATCGCCGCCTCTGCAAAGCTGGCCAAAGAGAAGGGCGCTTACCCGGCCTGTGAGATCGATGAGGTTATGAGCACCCCCTATTTCCTGGCAAACACGACAGAGAAGACAAGGGAGCTGGTGAAAAAGTACGGTCTTCGCAACTCCCAGCTTCTGACCATCGCGCCCACGGGAACATTGTCCACCATGCTGGGCATTTCCGGAGGCATTGAGCCGGTTTATGCAAATTACTATGAGAGAAAGACAGAGTCTCTCCACGGCACAGACGTTTACTATAAGGTATACACAAAGATCGTGGAAACTTACATGAAGCAGTTTGGCATCAAGAGCGACGCGGAGCTGCCGGACTACTTTGTAACAGCCATGACACTGGATTACCGTCAGAGGATCGACATGCAGTCCATCTGGCAGCAGCATATCGACGCCTCCATCAGCTCCACAGTAAACGTGCCTAACGGATTCACGGTGGAGGAGACGGAAGGCCTCTACATGTACGCTTACGAGAAAGGGCTGAAGGGCATTACCATTTTCCGGGATGGCTGCAAGAGGATCGGTATCCTCAATACAGATATGAAGAAGGAGAAAAAGGAAGTCACCGCAGGCGAGGGACTGAAGAGAGGCGAGATCCTTCTTGTCACAGACGACGTGGTAGGCAAGAAGCGCAAGCTGGTGACAGGCTGCGGAAGCCTGCACTGTATCGCCCTGTTTGACCCCAACACAGGCGCTCTTCTGGAGACTTACTTAAGCAAGGGCTCCACAGGCGGATGCAACAACTTCATGGTGGGCCTGTCCCGTATGATCTCCATCAGCGCAAGAGGCGGCATCAGCATTGAGACCATTGTGGATCAGCTGAATTCCAGCGGCTCCTGCCCATCCTACACGGCAAGAAGGGTGACAAGGAAAGATACAAGCAGGGGCGCCTGCTGTCCCATGGCTGTGGGCAACGCGCTCATGGATATGTACAATGAGATGCAGGAGGAGCTGGCCGCGAAAGAAAACTGCGAGTCAGAAAAGCCGGTAAAAAAGGTAAAGAAAGTACCGAAGCCGAAGGCAGTGTCCACGGAGATGGACAAGGATAAAATGTACTGCCCGGAGTGCGGGGAGCCTCTTGTATTTGAGGAAGGATGCAATATCTGCAAGAGCTGCGGATGGAGCAAGTGCCATTAAAAAAGGAGCCATTAGAAAATAAAAAAGGGATGATAAAATAATTGTGCGGTGTGTGCCGCACAATTATTTTTTTGTTAAAAAATCTACTTCCGGCAAATCTGGTTACAACCGGTCCGGGTAGTGTTATAATAAAAAAACTATGGGGAAACATGTCGAGAGGAGAGAAGAAAATGAGCAGACTAGAGATTAAGGCTCCAAACAGAGCCAGAATTGTCATGGAAGGTCTCTATAAAGATCTGGAGAGACGGATCGAGTCCAGTCCGCCGGGACTGTGTCCTGTGGACATGTCGAGAGCCTTCCTGGAATTGTGCCATGCCCAGACCTGCGGAAAATGCGTGCCGTGCAGGATCGGTCTTGGGCAGCTCAACCATTTTATCAAGGATGTGCTGGATGGAAAAGCCACCATGAAGACGCTGGATTACATGGAAGAGACAGCGCTCTCCATTATGGAGTCGGCGGACTGCGCCATCGGCTACGAGGCGGCCCGGATGGTCTACAAAGGGCTGATCGGATATCGGGATGACTATATTGAGCACATAAAAAATGGAAGATGTACATGCAGCTACAATCAGCCTGTGCCCTGTGTGGCACTGTGTCCGGCCCATGTGGACGTGCCCGGGTATATAGCTCTTGTAGGCGAAGGAAGATACGTAGATGCCGTGCGTCTGATCCGCAAGGACAACCCGTTCCCCACTACCTGCGGATTCATATGCGAGCATCCCTGCGAGGCAAGATGCCGCCGGAATATGGTGGACGACTCCATCAACATCCGGGGACTGAAGCGGATGGCGGCAGACTATGCGGGCGAGGTGGACCCGCCGGCATGTGCTCCTTCCACCGGAAAGCGGATCGCTGTCCTTGGAGGAGGGCCGGGAGGCTTAAGCGCGGCCTACTATCTGCAGCTTATGGGACACCAGGCTGTGGTGTACGAGATGCTGCCGAAGCTGGGAGGCATGCTGCGATACGGCATTCCCAACTACCGGCTGCCAAAGGAGCGGCTTGAGGACGATATCAACTGTATCCTGAAGACTGGCGTACAGGTAAAATACGGCATGAAGATCGGCCAGGATATTACGATCCAGCAGCTCAGGAAGGAGTACGACGCTGTGCTCATCACCATTGGCGCCAGCACGGACAAGAAGCTGGGACTGGAGGGAGAGGACGCGGACGGCGTACTCTCGGCAGTACAGTTCCTTAGAAATGTAGGGAAGAATATCATCATGGATCTGACCGGCAAGGAAGTGGCCGTGGTAGGCGGCGGAAACGTGTCCATGGACGCTGTCCGCACAGCGAAGCGTCTGGGGGCCAAGAAAGTCAGCATTGTTTACCGGCGCCGCAGGGCAGATATGACCGCTTTGCCCCAGGAGATCGAGGGAGCCATCGCTGAGGGCGTGGAGCTGCAGACACTGAAAGCACCGGCAGCCATTGACGTGGATGAGGCGGGTCAGGTGAAGGGTCTTTATGTGACGCCCCAGATGGTCAGCGCCATCAAGGACGGCAGAGCCAGCATCCGGCCTACCGGCGAAGAGGACCTCTACATCCCCTGCGACGTGCTTATTGTAGCCATCGGCCAGAACATTGAGACGCGCCACTTTGAGGAGGCGGGCATCCCGGTAGAGAGAGGAAAGATCCGCACAAAGAGCACGGGAACCTTTGAGAATATGCCCGGCGTCTTTGCAGGCGGAGACTGCGCAAGTGGTCCGGCTTCTGTCATCACCGCCATTGCGGCCGGCAAAGTGGTGGCAGCCAATATTGACGAGTATCTGGGCTACCATCACGAGATTTCCTGTGATGTGGAGATCCCGGAACCCAATCTCTCAGACCGCTCACCGTGTGGCAGGGTCAACCTGACAGAGCGCGAGGCCTGTCTGCGGGTGAAAGACTTTGAAGGAGTCGAAAACTGTATGACGGAAAACGAGGCGAAGCAGGAGGCAGGACGGTGCCTGCGCTGCGACCATTTCGGCTACGGAATATTCAAAGGAGGGCGTGAGAGTATATGGTAAATCTGACGATTGACGGAAAGTGTATTTCCGTAGAAGAAAATACAACGATCATGGAAGCGGCAAGACAGAACGGCATTCCCATCCCCAGCCTCTGTTTTCTGAAAGGGATCAATGAGATCGCGGCCTGCCGCGTCTGTGTAGTGGAACTGCAGGGAAAGGAGCGCCTGATCACATCCTGCAACAATGTGGCGGAAGAGGGCATGGTCATCTTTACCAACAGCCCGAAAGTGCGCAAGGACAGGCGGACCAATGTGGAGCTGATCCTCTCCCAGCACGACTGCCAGTGCGTCACCTGCGCCCGCAGCGGCAACTGCAGCCTGCAGAAGGTGGCCAATGATCTGAATATTATCGATCTTCCCTACCGGCAGGAGATTGACCGGAGAGAGTGGAATATGGACTTCCCGCTGATCCGCGATTCGGCAAAGTGTATCAAATGCATGCGCTGTATCCAGATCTGTGACAAGGTGCAGAAGCTGTCTGTCTGGGATGTGGAGGGAACCGGCTCGCGGACCACAGTCAATGTGTCCGGGCACATGAATATCGAGGATGCTCCCTGCTCCCTGTGCGGACAGTGCATCACCCACTGCCCGGTGGGAGCCCTGCGTGAGCGGGACGACACAGAGAAAGTGTGGGATGCCCTGGCAGATGAGAAGAAGACCGTCGTTGTCCAGGTGGCGCCTGCTGTCCGCACTTCCTGGGGAGAGCAGACCGGACTTGCACCGGAAGATGCCACCATTGGAAAGATCATGGACGCTCTGAAGAGAATGGGAGCGGACTATGTATTTGACACAGTATTCTCCGCGGACCTTACGATCATGGAGGAAGCCAACGAGTTTGTACAGAGATTTACGTCGGGCGAGTTGAAGGCGTACCCCATGTTCACCTCCTGCTGTCCGGGATGGGTGCGGTTTATCAAGTCCCAGTACCCTCATCTTGTCAAATATCTCTCCACGGCCAAGTCCCCGCAGCAGATGTTCGGGGCGGTCATGAAGACCTATTTCGCGGAGAAGATCGGAAAGAAGCCGGAGGAGATCTACGCCGTATCCGTCATGCCATGCGTGGCCAAGAAGGCGGAGCGGGAGCAGGAATTCTTCTATGAAGAGTACGCAGGACATGATGTGGACGCAGTCATTACCACAAGAGAGCTGGTGAAGATGATGCGCTCAGCCCACATCAGTCCGGATACGCTGAAGGATATTCCCGGGGACTCCCCTATGCAGGAGGGAACCGGAGCGGGCGTCATCTTCGGTGTGACAGGCGGCGTTATGGAGGCGGCTCTCCGTACGGCCTATGCGATCATCACCGGAGAAAATCCGGACGCGGACGCTTTCAAGGCAGTCAGAAGTCCCGGATTTAACGCAAATGACGGCGTGGCAGAGGCAGAGCTTACCATCAATGGGATCAAAGTACGCACGGCAGTAGTCAGCGGCCTTGGAAATACCAGAACCCTTCTTGACAGAATGGAAAAAGGGGAAGTGCAGTATGACTTTGTGGAAGTCATGGCATGTCCCGGCGGCTGCGTGGGCGGCGGCGGACAGCCGATCCACGACGGACAGGAGCTGGCATTTGAAAGAGGGAAGCAGCTCTATCGCCTGGACCGGGATTACAAGGTGCGCTTTTCACACGAGAACCCGGATATTCTGAAACTCTATGACGAATATATGGGGCAGCCTATGTCACATAAAGCACATATGCTGCTGCACACAGAACACGAATGTGAGGTTAAATCTTTGTAAAATTGTAGATTTTCTACACCCTTGTCCGGCCGACAATGCTAAAATAAGACATTGAAAAAAGTCAAAAAAACGGAGTAATGTTCCGGACAAGGGAGTGACAGATATGTGGGAGACTGAACTGAGGCTCTGCTATGCCATGCTGAGCCGGAACCAGAAAAAAGCGGCAGATCTGCTTCTGGAAAATCCGGAGGCGGCCGGGAACATAACTGTGCGGGAACTGGCAGAGAGGGCCGGCGTGGGGCAGGCCACCATTATCCGCATGCTGCAGGCAGCAGGGTATGAAAGCTGGTCGGCCTTTCAGAAGACTGTGTGGCAGGAGAAGGGGCAGCAGGAACTGTCCGGTGAGCAGACCGGGCAGAAGCGTGAAAATAAGAAGTACGAGGCAGTCTTTCAGATTATACGGGATGATCTGACCATGATATCCGATATGGCAAAACACCTGGATCTCAGACAGATGGAAGAGGTGGTCAGAGTCATTAAAAAGGCCAAGATCATCGATGTATACGGGACAGACAACTCGGCCAACGCGGCGGCTGAACTTTCGGGTCGGATGCTTCATCTGGGACTTACCAGCCGGAATTACTCGGATCTGTTCTTTCAGAAAGTCAGCGCCGGGCATCTGGGGAAAAAGGACGTGGCCATCGGGTTCTCCATATCCGGAGAAACCCAGGCTGTCATAGATTCCCTGGCGGCGGCTAAGCAGGCGGGGGCAGTGACGGTGGCTGTGACAGGCGGCCAGATGTCAGAGCTGGCACGGATCGCGGATTACATTTTCATTACGCCCACGATCCATTTTTCGGAGATCAGCAGATGGATCTCATCCAGGATCTCTCAGATGGCTTTTGTGGACGCCCTGTGCGGGGCGATCATGCTCAGCGATCCGGAACGGTTTGACAGGATGCTGATACAGTCCACGAAGGAGTTCGAGCAGGATATGCATCATAAAGAAGAATAAAATGGGGAAAAGGATTTTTCGGAGCGTTGCTCCGGGAGGTCCTTTTTTTATGCTCTCCCGCAGAAAATGACTTAACGCAGACTTTACATTTCTTTGAAGATTTTTTAAAAATCATTGTTTATAATCCGGGTTGTGTCCGAAAGGACGCAGGAGAAAGGAATAAGAAATCCATGTTCAGACGAATTTTAAAACAGGCTCTCCCGACCATGATCGCATTCACGATGTCAGGCATGTACAGTGTGGTGGACGGACTGTTTGTGGGAAAAGCGGCGGGGG
>OGXL01000475.1_pt1 | contig 35671 bp, 44 predicted proteins | sample 1576311 | NCBI WGS metagenome assembly OGXL01 (sample SAMEA3541564, study PRJEB24748) | human gut metagenome | biome: human gut; feature: human-associated habitat; material: faeces | place: China | collected 2012 | reverse complement strand
AGGCATGCTCTACCGTCCTGTGCGGGAGCGGAATGTGGAGACCTTGAAAGAGTACGCATACAAAATGCTGAAAAATACCGGGCATGAGGAGATTTCCTTAAGTTCCTTAAGCTCCAGTGACTACACCCACCTGGAAGAGCTGGTCACATTCCTTATCGATGAGTTCGGTGGAAAGGGGATCAATATCTCCCTGCCTTCGCTTCGCATCGACGCCTTCTCCCTGGATGTCATGGGGAAGGTGCAGGATATAAAGAAGAGTAGTCTCACCTTTGCCCCGGAGGCAGGCTCCCAGAGAATGCGGAACGTGATCAACAAAGGACTGACAGAGGAAGATATCCTGACAGGGGCGGAGCAGGCCTTCCAGGGCGGCTGGAACAAGGTGAAGCTCTACTTCATGCTGGGACTTCCCACGGAAGAGAAAGAAGACATGGAGGCCATCGCTGTCCTGGCGGACAAGGTGGCGCGGAAATACTACGAGATCCCCAAGGATCAGCGCAACGGAAAATGCCAGATCACAGCCAGCTCCTCCTTCTTTATTCCAAAGCCCTTTACCCCCTTCCAGTGGGCACGCATGTACAGCAATGAGGAGTATATTTCCCGTGCAGCCACCGTAAAACATGCATTCCAGAACCAGCTCAACAGAAAAAGCCTCAAGTACAACTGGCACGATGCGGAAGTCACCGTACTGGAGGGCGTGCTGGCAAGGGGAGACAGGAGAGTGGGCCCCGCCATACTGGAAGCTTACAGATCCGGCTGTATTTACGACGCCTGGAGCGAGAATTTTAACTATGAAAAATGGCTGAAAGCCTTTGAAAAGACAGGCGTGGACATCGCCTTTTACAACGAGAGGGAGAGAGACGCAGACGAGATCTTCCCCTGGGACTTTATCGATATCGGCGTGACAAAGCAATTCCTGCGAAGAGAATGGGAGAGAGCCATGAAAGGCGAAGTCACACCAAACTGCCGGCAGCAGTGTTCCGGCTGCGGCGTGGCAAAGTGGAAAGGAGGGGTCTGCATTGAAGGTAAGAATTAAATTTCGCAAATACGGCATCCTGCGTTTCATCGGACATCTGGATGTCATGCGCTACTTCCAGAAAGCCATGAGAAGGGCCGACATCCCCATCGCCTTTACAGGAGGCTACAGCCCACATATGATCATGTCATTTGCCCAGCCCCTGGGCATCGGCCTGACAAGTGACGGGGAATATATGGACATCGAGCTGACAGATTCTATCTCCTCCGCCAAAGCGGTGGAAGACCTAAATGCTGTTATGACTGAAGGCATGGAAGTTGTCAGCTTCCGGCAGATCAGCGATGACAAAAAAAGCAGCGGCATGACCATTGTGGCCGCCGCAGATTATCTTGTCACACTAAGAGGCGCGGACACGGGCGCCGCATTCTGGCAGGAAAAGCTGGGAGACTTCCTGGCTCAGCCCTCCATCCTTGTCATGAAAAAGACAAAACGCAGCGAAAAGGAAATGGACATACGTCCGCTGATCTACGAGGCTTCCATCACGGAAAACGGGCTGTTCTTGAAACTTGCCGCCGGAAGCGCGGACAACCTGAAGCCGGATCTGGTAATGGATACCTTCTATAACTGGGCGGGAATGTCCCCGGAGCCCCTTCACTTCCACCGTCTTGACCTGTTCGCCAGGACAGAGGACGGCTTTATCACTCTGGAGGACGCAGGGCACAACATCCAGTAGAACTTCAGAGCTGCCGGTATGCCCTGCAGGAATCTACCGGTATGCCCTGACGGAAACAGACGTTGCGCAACTGCCTGCCAGGGTGTTATGATAGAACAGGAAATGAAGGAGGGAACCATGAGCAAAAAAGAATTAAAGACCAACGCCATGCGTATTCTGGACCGTGCCGGGATCCCCTACACATACCAGACTTACGAGTGCGATGAATTTACAGATGGTGTGCATGTGGCCACCGGGCTGGGGCTTCCTGTCGCCCAGGTATACAAGACCCTTGTCACCGTAGGAAAGACGGGCCAGCACTATGTGTTCGTGATCCCCGTTGCGGAGGAGATCGACTTTAAGAAGGCAGCCAGATCCGTGGGAGAGAAATCTCTGGAGATGCTTCATCTGAAGGATCTGACAAAAGTCACCGGATATGTCCGGGGAGGCTGTACCTCCATAGGCATGAAAAAGCAGTTCCCCACCGTTATCCAGAAGGATGCGCAGGGGCTTGACCATATCTACATCAGCGGCGGGAAGCTGGGCATGCAGCTGTGCCTTTCCCCCATGGACCTGCAGAAAGTAACGGGAGCCTCCTTCGCAGACGTAACGGCAAAGGAGAATATAGAATGAAAGAAAAAATCGCTTTTATAGATGAACATACAGAGGCGGTCATCTTTGATCTTGGAAATGTCCTGCTTGGATATGACTGGCGTCCCTATCTTACGTCACTGGGATACGACGACAGCACAAATGAGATACTGGCGAACGCCATTTTTCTGAATGAGGACTGGGAGAGAGGCGACAAAGGCGGCATCACTTCCCAGGAATGGGAGAATCTCTTCATAGAAAATGCCCCGGCCTACGAATCCCAGATCCGGCAGGTGTACAGCGGGATCGAGCAGACGATCTACCCGCTTCCCTACACAGAGCGACTTGTGCACTTTCTGAAAACGCAGGGCCTGAAGCTCTATTACCTGTCCAATTATTCAGAGCACCTGTACAAGAAGACTAGGCAGCACATGGGGTTTTTGGAAGAATTTGACGGCGGTCTCTTTTCTTACGAGGTATTGTGTATCAAACCCGAAGAGAGAATATACAGACTGCTTCTGGATAAATACAATATTGTCCCGGACAAGGCAGTGTTTTTTGACGACAGGCAGGTCAACACAGAGGCAGCCTCCCGCCTGGGCATCAAGGGCGTGGTATTTACGTCGGACATGGCCTATCACATACTGGATATATAAATGACACTGGATACAAAAACATAAGATTACGGAGGATTGACAGATGAAAAAAGTAGTAAAATTCGGTGGAAGCTCACTGGCAAGCGCGGCTCAGTTCAAGAAGGCAGGACACATCATACGCCAGGATGACACCCGCAGATATGTTATCCCGTCAGCACCGGGCAAACGGCATCCCCAAGATACCAAAGTAACAGACATGCTCTACAGCTGTTATCTTCTTGCTCTCCGGGAGGAGGACGAGGAAGAACAGTTTGAGAAGATGCTCCTTGCCATCAAGGGAAGATACGATGAAATCATCCACGGGTTGAACCTCACACTGGATCTTACAGATGAATTCCAGGTCATCCGGGAAAATTTCAGCCGGAAGATCGGACGAGACTATGCCGCCTCCAGAGGAGAATATCTCAACGGGATCGTTATGGCAGCCTATCTGGGCTATTCCTTTATTGACGCGGCAGATGTAATCTTTTTCAAAGAGTCTGGTGTCTTTGACGCGGAAAAGACCAACCTGATCCTCTCAGAGAGACTGGCGGAATGCGAGAGAGCCGTCATACCCGGCTTTTACGGCTCCCTACCTGATGGAAAGATCAAAACTTTCTCAAGGGGTGGTTCTGATGTAACAGGATCTATCGTAGCTAAGGCAGTACATGCTGACATGTATGAAAATTGGACAGACGTCTCCGGCTTCCTTGTAGCTGACCCGCGGATCGTCAAAAACCCGAAGGCCATTGATGTCATTACATACCGGGAACTGCGTGAACTGTCCTACATGGGTGCCTCGGTACTCCATGAGGACGCGATCTTCCCGGTCCGCAAGGAAGGAATCCCCATCAACATTCGAAACACCAACTGCCCCGAAGACAAGGGGACACTGATCGTGGAAGCCACCTGCAGGACTCCCAGGTTTACCATCACCGGCATAGCGGGAAAGAGAGATTTCGCTTCTATCACAGTGGAGAAGGCCATGATGAACTCTCAGGTAGGTTTCTGCCACAAAGTGCTGGGGGTATTTGCCGACAACAACATCTCCATCGAGCATATGCCTTCCGGAATCGACACCATGACCATCTTCGTCCATCAGGATGAGTTCGAAGAGAAAGAGCAGAAGGTCATCGCAGGCATCCACAGAGCCGTAGAACCGGATTTTGTGGAGCTTGAGTCAGATCTTGCCCTGATCGCTGTCGTAGGGAGAGGTATGAAAGCCACTAGAGGCACTTCCGGACGAATTTTCTCAGCCCTGGCCCATGCGAATGTCAATGTAAAGATGATCGACCAGGGATCCAGCGAGCTGAACATCATCATCGGGGTACGCAACCATGATTTTGAGGCGGCAATCCGAGCCATCTATGACATTTTTGTCACAACACAGATCTAAAAACATGTGTAAGGAGCGTTAAGATAAAAATGAAACACGCAAACAGCAACATCCTGTTCTTCTTGAAACCCAAGGTGGAGATCGCGTACATTTATGATTATCACACCGTGCGCCAGGCTCTTGAAATCATGGAGCACCACAAGTATTCTTCCATTCCGATCCTGAGCAGAGATGGCAAATACGTGGGCTCTATCACAGAGGGAGATCTTCTGTGGGGTGTCAAAAAACTCCATCTGAACAACCTGAAAGATGCAGAGAACGTGAGCATTATGAAAGTGGACCGGCGCCTGGACTACCAGTGTGTAACGGCAAAATCAAAGATGGAAGATCTGATCGGCAGAGCCATGGAACAGAATTTTGTCCCTGTGGTGGATGATCAGGATAATTTCATTGGCATCATCACACGAAAGGACATTATCGGATACTGTTACAATGAGATGAAGAAGCAGGAGGAAACATGCAGTGATTGATTTTCACACACACATTTTTCCGGAAAAGATTGCCGGTAAGACCCTGGAATTTCTTGCCGCCAGATGCCATATCAGCCCCTATACAAACGGGATGGCTGACGGGCTTCGCGCATCCACCCGGGAGGCGGGACTTTCCTTCTCCATCGTTCTCCCTGTGGTGACAAAGCCTTCTCAGTTTGATTCCATCAATCGGTTTGCCCTGCAGATGCAAGATCCGGGGGACGGGCTTTTATCCTTTGGCGGCATTCATCCGGACAATGAGGATTACAGGGCAAAGCTGCGCTATATAAAAGACGCGGGCCTGAAAGGGATCAAGCTCCACCCGGACTACCAGGGTGTCATGATCGACGATATACGCTTCAAGCGGATCATCAGCTACGCCACGGAACTGGGACTGATCATCTGTGTGCATGCCGGTTTTGATCCGGGATACCCGGAGTGCGTCCACTGTCCTCCAAAGCTGGCCAGGGACATGATCCATGACGTGCAGCCCGAGCGGCTGGTTCTGGCACATATGGGCGGTTACCGGAGGTGGGACGAGGTGGAAGAGTACCTAGTAGGTGAGCCGGTCTGGTTCGATACCGCAGCCGTCCTGGGAGAGATCCCGGACCAGCAGTTTATCCGGATCGTCCAAAACCAGGGCGCAGACCGCATCCTCTTTGCCACGGACTCCCCCTGGGCAGGACAGAAAGAATTTGTACAGTATATAAAGGAACTTCCCCTCACAGAAGAGGAGCAGGACCGGATCTTCCGGTTCAATGCTCTGGAGCTTCTGGGCCTGTCAGAATAAAGCCGGCCTGCCGACGGGAAGGTGAATGTGAAAAACTGATATTGTATTTTATAAAAATTTTTGTATAATTATAAACTATAATGTTTTATTACAGCGAAAAAGAAAAGTGAGGTAGATACTATGAGCAGTCTCATGACACCGGAGGGATACACATCCCCCCTCACCATTCGCGAGACAGAAGTCGCGATCAAAGAAGTGAAAGATTTTTTTGAGAGGGCCCTTGCAAAGTCTCTCCATCTGACCCGTGTCTCCGCGCCCCTTTTTGTCAAGCCCTCCACAGGCCTCAATGACAACCTGAACGGTGTCGAGCGGCCGGTGGCTTTTGGCATTAAAGAACAGGATGACGACATTGCAGAGATCGTGCACTCCCTTGCCAAGTGGAAACGCTACGCTTTAAAGCGCTACGGCTTCCACTCAGGCGAAGGTCTGTACACAGATATGAACGCCATCCGCAGAGATGAGGACACAGACAATCTCCACTCCATCTACGTGGACCAGTGGGACTGGGAGAAGGTGATCTCAAAAGAGGAGCGGAACACAGAAACACTGCACTACACGGTCCGCAAAGTCTACGAGGCTCTGAAAGAGACAGAAAACTATATTTCCAGACGCTACAATTACATAGAACCGCTGCTTCCTGAAGATATCACATTCATCACTTCCCAGGAATTAGAGGACATGTATCCGGATCTTTCATCCAAAGACAGAGAGAAGGCCTACGCCAAAGAGAAGAAGGCCATCTTTGTATCCCAGATCGGAAAAGTCCTGGCTTCCGGTGAAAAGCATGACGGCCGTGCTCCGGACTACGATGACTGGGAGCTGAACGGAGATATCATCGTCTACTATCCGGTGCTGGACATTGCCCTTGAGCTGTCCTCCATGGGTGTGCGAGTGGACGAGGATGCGCTGCGCCGCCAGCTGAAAGAGGCAGGCTGCGAAGACCGCGCCGAGCTTCCTTTCCAGAAATCTCTGCTTGCCGGCGAGCTTCCCTACACGATCGGAGGAGGTATCGGCCAGTCAAGAATCTGTATGTTCTGCCTGCGCAAAGCCCACATCGGCGAAGTGCAGTCCTCCATCTGGCCGGATGAGACAGTAGAAGCAGCAGAGGCTCACAATATTCATCTGCTGTAGGGAAGTTTTTCCCTGCAGCTGTCAGAGCATGCAAAAAATATTTCGTTTATTTTTCTGAAAATCATTGATTTTCGCGAATCTTTATGCTAAACTACACTAGTGTGCCGCACAGCGAGGTTCTATAAGTGCGCTCCGAAGCGGAGAGCCGCCGAAGCTGGCGAGTAATGATAATAGGAGGTGCCATATGTACGCAATCATAGCAACAGGTGGTAAACAGTACAAAGTAGCAGAAGGCGATATCATTAAAGTAGAAAAACTTGGTGTGGAAGCTGGAGAGACTTATACATTTGACCAGGTGCTTGCAGTAAGCGACAACGGACTGAAAGTCGGAAATCCTACTGTAGAAGGCGCGACTGTTGAGGCTTCCGTTGTAGAGAACGGCAAAGCTAAGAAGGTCATCGTTTACAAGTATAAGAGAAAAACTGGATATCATAAGAAAAACGGTCACAGACAGCAGTACACAGCAGTTAAGATCGAAAAAATCAACGCTTAATCATCTGGTGACACTTTATGATCCGGGTGACGATTTATCAGAACGAAAAGAAAGAATGCGCAGGTTTTCTGGCAAAGGGACATGCAGGCTTCAGTGAAGCGGGACAGGACATTGTCTGCGCGGCGGCATCTGTGCTGATGATCAACACAGTGAACGCTATTGAGGCATTTACGGATGACAAGACTTCTCTTGTATCAGACGATATGGAGGGTCTCATTGATTTCCGTCTCACAGACCGTCCCGGCAAAGAGGCAGCGCTTCTGTTAAAGGCCATGATCCTCGGACTAGAGGAGATGGCAGATGACAGCAACTATTCGGAATACATTCAGGTAAGATTTGAGGAGGTGTAACGACCATGATGAAATTAAATCTTCAGTTTTTTGCTCATAAAAAAGGTGTAGGTTCTACAAAGAACGGACGTGACTCCGAGTCTAAGAGATTAGGTGCAAAGAGAGCTGACGGACAGTTCGTAAAAGCCGGCAACATCCTTTACAGACAGCGTGGAACGAAGATCCATCCAGGTGTCAACGTAGGACGCGGCGGAGACGATACATTATTTGCATTAGTAGATGGTGTTGTCAGATTTGAAAGAAAAGGAAGAGATAAGAAACAGGTTTCTATCTATCCAGTAGCACAGTAATCAGCGAAGGTAAGACCCTGCCGTATATTGTAAACGGCAGGGCTCTTTTTTCATAAGGAGATTGAAGACATGTTTGCAGACAGAGCAAAAATATTTATCCGCTCCGGCAAAGGCGGAGACGGACATGTTAGCTTCCGACGGGAGCTCTACGTCCCCAACGGCGGCCCGGACGGCGGTGACGGAGGCCGTGGAGGCGACGTGATCTTTGAGGTGGATGAAGGCCTCAACACCCTCCAGGATTTCCGCCACAAAAGAAAATACGCGGCAAAAGACGGGGAGCCGGGAGGCAAGAGAAGATGCCACGGCGCTGATGCGGACGATATCGTACTGAGAGTACCGGAGGGCACGGTCATCAAAGAGGCACAGTCCGGCAAGGTCATTGCGGACATGTCCGGCGATAACCGCAGGCAGGTCATCCTGAAAGGTGGCCGGGGAGGCCTTGGCAACCAGCATTTTGCCACAGCTACCATGCAGATCCCCAAGTACGCCCAGCCCGGGCAGCCGGCACAGGAACTGTGGGTAAACCTGGAGCTCAAAGTCATTGCGGACGTGGGACTGGTCGGTTTCCCCAATGTAGGAAAATCCACTTTCCTTTCCAGAGTCACCAACGCAAAGCCGAAGATCGCCAACTACCACTTCACCACGCTGAGTCCCAATCTGGGTGTGGTGGACATGCCGGGAACGAGGGGATTTGTCATCGCCGACATCCCTGGACTCATCGAGGGAGCATCTGAGGGAGTGGGACTTGGACACGAATTTCTCCGCCATATCGAGCGCACCAAGCTCATCATCCATGTGGTGGATGCAGCCGGTACAGAGGGACGCGACCCGGTGGAGGATATTCGCAAGATCAACGCGGAGCTTCATGCCTACAATCCGGAAATCGCAGGAAGGCCGCAGATCATCGCGGCCAACAAGATCGATGCCATCTACCGGGAAGAAGGGCAGGAGAGCCCTGTAGAGCGTCTGAAGAGGGAATTTGAGCCCGAGGGCATCCCTGTATTCCCCATATCAGGCGTGACGGGAGAGGGCATACAGGAGCTTCTGTACGAAGTGTCCAGAAGACTGGATGAGCTGGACGACGAGCCTGTTATCTTCCAGCAGGAATACTTCCCGGAGGATGAGCTGATCTACGAAGACCTCCCCTACACCGTGGAGAAGGAAGACGATATCTACGTTGTGGAGGGGCCCAAGATCGAGAAGATGCTGGGATACACAAACCTGGACTCAGAGAAGGGATTCCAGTTTTTCCAGAAGTTCCTCAAGGACACTGGCATACTAGAGGAGCTGGAGGCCAAAGGCATCCAGGAAGGCGACACCGTGCGCATGTACGGACTTCAGTTTGATTATTATAAATAGTTTTCAGAACAGATAGGAGAGAAGGCAAAATGACAACAAAACAGCGGGCTTATTTAAAAAGCCTTGCCATGACCATGGATCCTATTTTCCAGATCGGAAAGAACAGCATGACTCCTGAGCTCACAAAAGCCGTGGACGAGGCGCTGGAGGCGCGTGAACTCATCAAGGTGAGCGTTCTCCAGAACTGTGCCGACGATCCGAAAGAGCTGGCCTCCATGCTGGCAGAGCGCACCCGGTCACAGGTCGTGCAGGTCATCGGCAAGAAGATCGTTCTCTACAAAGAGGGCAAAAACGAGAAAAAGAAGATCCAGCTTCCATAAAAAGATCAAAGGAGGTCCTTTATGAAGATCGGGATCATGGGGGGGACATTCGATCCGGTCCACAACGGTCACCTGACTCTGGCAGAATATGCCTGCCGGGATTATCAGCTTGACCAGGTCTGGTTCATGCCCAACGGAAATCCTCCCCACAAAGATAATAAGAATATCGTCTCTACGCCCCGGGAGAGGGCTTACATGGTCTCACTTGCCATCAGTGGACACCGGAATTTCCGCCTGGAAGACTATGAGCTCAGGCGCAAGGATGTGAGCTGTTCTTACCGGACCATGGAGTACTTTAAAAAGCTATATCCGCAGGACCATTTTTATTTTATCATCGGCGCCGACTCGCTGTTCTCCCTGGAGCAGTGGGTGCATGTGGAGCGTCTTTTCCCCACCTGCACACTCCTTGCCGCCTTTCGGGGAGACAAGAGCAGCCGGGAAGTCATGGACAGGCAGATCCAACTGCTGACAGAGAAGTACGATGCGGACATCCGACTGCTTTCCACGCCCCTTGTGGATATATCTTCCCATGAGCTGCGCCGCATGCTGAAGGACCATGAAAATGTAGATGGTCTCATGCCCAGGGCAGTGGTGGACTATATACAGAAAAAGCAGCTCTATGCATCGCAGTAAGATAAAGAATGTATGAAGGAAGTGTGTGACATGAATGAAAATATTGATGTAATGCGCAAAAAGGTAAAAAAATATCTGGATAAAAACCGATACAACCACACCCTTGGCGTCATGTACACAGCGGGAGCCCTCGCCATGCGCTACGGGACGGACATGGACCGGGCACTGACAGCAGGCCTTCTCCACGACTGCGCCAAGTGTATCCCTAACGATAAGAAAATCCGGATGTGCAAAAAGAATCATATTTTTATCTCCCCCGCAGAGTACGCCAATCCCTCCCTTCTTCATGCCAAGCTGGGAGCCTATCTGGCGGCAAGTAAGTATCATATCGGGGACCGGAGCATTTTAAATGCCATTGCATGCCACACCACCGGAAAGCCGGAGATGACCCTTCTGGACAAGATCATTTATATCGCGGATTATATTGAGCCAAACCGGGCAGAGCTTCCCAATATGGCGGAGGCAAGGAGACTGGCTTTTGAGGATATCGACGAGTGCCTCTACCTTCTCCTTCGGGACTCCCTTGTCTATCTCCAGAGCAGGGGACTTCCTGTGGATCCGGCGACAGAAAAGACCTACAATTATTATAAAAAATATCTCAGAAAAAAAGAGGAGGAAAGCCTATGAACCATGCAGATATGATGGTGCTCACCGCATACCGGGCGCTGGACGAGAAAAAGGGCCGGGATATCCGGATCATCAAGATCTCAGACATCTCTGTCATCGCTGACTATTTCGTCATTGTGGACGGCGGAAGTTCCAGCCAGGTGAACGCCCTTGTAGACAACGTAGAAGAGAAGATGCATCTGGCCGGATACGCCATGAAGCAGCGCGAAGGCCGGGACGGCACCTGGGTGCTTCTGGATTACGGCGATGTGATCATCCACGTCTTCGACAGCGAGAATCGCTCCTTCTATAATCTGGAGCGCATCTGGAGCGACGGCCAGGAGATCGACCCGGAAAGCCTCCAGGCAAACTAAATACACAACTGCAAAAAGACATCCTTTCTGCCTTTCAGGGCGGGGGATGTCTTTTTTGCTGCCCTTAAATATATTTTTCAGAATTGTTTAAAAGATGTTTAACAAATCCATATGAAGTTATTAGATCTGCCCGCTAGACTAAATGGCAGAATCATATGAAAGAAGGGATTAGATGGAACGGATCGTTATCATACCGGCGCTGAATCCGGACGAATGTCTGCGGGAGCTTGTAGAGAGAAACTGGGAGCTTGATAACCAGGTTATCCTTGTAAATGATGGAAGCGATAAAAAGTATGACGATTTTTTCTGGGAGCTGGGAGAGAAATGCATTGTTCTGAACCACATAGACAACCAGGGAAAAGGCGCGGCAATAAAAACAGCGCTGAAATATATCAAGGAAGAATTGTGGGAGTGCAGCGTGGTCGGGATCATGGATGCGGACGGGCAGCATCTGCCGGAGGATATGGAAAAACTTCTGATGAAAGCGGCATCAGAACCGCATTCTTTGATCATCGGGAGCCGGACAATGGATCAGGAGGTTCCCTGGAAATCCCGGCTGGGGAACAAGCTTACACGAAAAGTATTCCGGATAATGACCGGAGTCACAGTATCTGACACCCAGACAGGCCTTCGCGCCTTTTCTTCAAGACTTCTTGATTTTATGCTGAATATACCGGGAGAAAGATATGAATATGAGATGAATGTACTGATGACCTGTGCCAGAAAGAACATATCGATCATAGAAATTCCGATACAGACGATTTACCACGATAAGGGCAACAGCTGTTCACATTTCCGAAAGGTAAGGGATTCCATACGGATTTACGGACAGCTCTTAAAGTTTACCTCTGTTTCCTTTTCCAGTTTTCTTCTGGATTATGCCCTGTTTGTCCTGCTTACTTTGTTTCTGCCCAAAGCGGCTGCAGGGGTTGTGACGGCAAATATCGGGGCAAGGATCCTGAGCGGCGGATATAATTACATGATGAACTGCCGCATGGTATTTCACAAGAAACCGACTGTAAAATCGGCGGCGGATTATGTGGCACTGGCTGCTCTTATCATGCTTCTAAACAATTTACTGCTTCAGTTTTTCCTGTCTGTTCCTAAAGTTCCTGTATATCCGGCTAAGATCCTCACGGAGTGTACGCTCTTCCTGATCAGCTGGGTGATTCAGAAGAATTTGATCTTTGACAGAGAAAGAAAACTGGGATTCCCTGTAAAAAAGAAAAGTGGTGAACGCATATGAAAAGGAAAGTAATAGCTTTTGTATCAGACTTGTTGATTGCAGCACTTCTGCTGGGCGGAATTTATGGTGTGAACTGTCTGATTCCGCAAAAAGGGATTATAGCGCAGACAATGACTGCACAGGCAGCAGGCGTAAAGTCGCAGACTGTTTCCGGAAGGGAAAAAGAATTGCAGACCTTAGTAGATAAACACTCCAATGGACTCCCGACAACAAAGGTGTCATTGGATTCACAGAACTGGAGACAAAAATTTGCAGACAAATTTACAGACCAGGTTATCTCTACAGATACTTCTTATTCCAGTCCGGATATTTCCGTGCAGATCACCCATAATTCGTATAATACGAACAGGCTGGATATGACGCAGGATGGAAAACATATGCAATACGGAACGAATATTTCCTATGTTCTTGCTGATATCTATGTCAGTGATATCACATGTCTGCAGACTTGTTTTGCCCGAAATACATACGGAGTAGGCTATGATGAAAAATTATCCGACATGTCCGCACGGCTGAAATCAATCCTTGCCATAAACGGAGACTCTTACAGCAACAGCAGGCATAAGGACAATGGAACGATCATCCGCAACGGAGTGATCTACCGGGCTCAGCAGACAGATATGGAAACCTGCGTGCTGAACTGGGACGGAACAATGAAAATATATCAGCCGGAAGAAATGAATACCCAGCAGCTTATCGACAGCGGAGCATATCAGAGCTGGATCTTTGGTCCCAGTCTTCTGGATGAGCATGGGAAGGCTAAAACAACATTCCGGACATGGCCTTATATTTCAGAGTCTCATCCGAGAACAGCTATTGGCTATTATGAACCAGGACATTACTGTATGTTAGTTGTGGACGGAAGGCAGGACAGTTCAAGAGGGATGTTTCTGGAGGAGATGGCGACTCTTTTTGAACAGCTTGGCTGTAAAGCAGCATATAATCTGGACGGCGGGCACTGCTCATTTATGACGTTGCAGGATTAGGTGGTAAATCATCCATATAAGTCGGAACACAGGGTTGAAGACGGTATTTTTATTACGGAGGGATTACAGTGAGAGTAATAGATATAATTAAAATCATAACAGGTCATATTTGTATTATCTGCAGCATTTCTCTTATGATTATTCAGATTCTGGACTGGTTCAATCCGCTGATGGATTTTATGGGGCATTCTATGATTCTTGTATACGCTTTGTGTATTGCTTCGGTGATTCTTGGAATATGCGAAATTTATCTGCGAAAACCAGATCAGGGTATCGTTTAAGAATTGTTTAACAAATCCTACCGGATTATTTAGCTCCGCATGTTACCCTTTGTTACAGAAAAGATACAGGGAGGCTAAAGTTATGGAAGAACAATCTATCATACAAAACAGAGAAAGAGCAAAGGTGCTGCATGGCCTGTCCATGCGCGAGGTCGCAGAGCGCAGGGAAGCAGGGGAAGGCGAATCAGGACAGCAGCAGATCACAAAAAGCCGGGGAAATCTTCCCGGATGGAGAGGCAAAAGAGAAGAAGCAGGCTTAAAATAGAAGACGGAAAAGAACAACGGGAGACAGCTTTTGCTGCCTCCCGTATAGATTTTTCATTCAAAATCAATCGCCATTCCCATTGTTAGAAAAACCTGAACACACCGATCACTTTCCCAAGGATCTGCACATCCCTCACAATGATGGGATCCATAAAATCATTTTCCGGCTGCAGTCGTATCACGCCTTCTTCTTTATAGAACGTCTTAACTGTCGCGCCATCCTCGATCAGTGCCACAACCATATCCCCGTTTGAAGCGGTATGCCGCTCCTCTACAAGGACATAATCCCCGTCAAGGATGCCGGCGTTGATCATGCTTTCTCCCTTTACTGTCAGCATAAATGTATTGTTATTCGGAAGCATCTCCACCGGGATAGGAAAGTAGTTCTCAATATTCTCCTGGGCCAGAATAGGCTCACCGGCTGCCACACGTCCTACAAGCGGTACATTGGTCACTTCCCGCCTGGTGAGATTAAACGTATCATCCAGGATCTCGATGGCTCTTGGCTTCGTCGGGTCCCTTCTGATATATCCGTTCTTCTCCAATGTCTCCAGGTGAGAGTGGACAGAAGAGGTGGATTTCAGATGAACCGCCTCACATATATCGCGCACTGACGGCGGAAACCCTCTCGTCAGGATCTGATCCTTTATAAACTCCAATATTTCTTTCTGCTTCGGGCTGATCTTTCCCTGAGACATAAGTTTTCCCCCTTGTAATCTGTACATTAAAAATTTACTATTAACATTTTATCATACAGATTTACAAAAGGCAAACAAATGTTTAGAAAATATGTTCGATTTTTTGTCCCGAACTATTGACAAACAAATGTTCGTATAATATAATCAGAGACACAGAGAGAACGAATGTTCGAAATGTATAAGTGCACTTTTTAAGGGAAACGAAACAAAAGAGGGTTAAATTTTATTTAACGAAGAAGAGGGGAATATGAGATGAACGCACACAGATTACACGCAGCAAGCAAAAGAAGAAGAGAAGTATACAGGGAAAAACTGATCCTGGTCACAGCGGCCGTTCTTATTGCAGTGTTCTGCAGCATATTTGTGGCAGCTAAAGGGATGAGGTTTGTGCAGGCCCAGGACCGTTCAGAAGTATCAGAGACTACTTATAAATATTATAAAAGCATTGAGCTTGAAGCCGGCGACACCCTCTGGGATATCGCCGAGACATACGCCGATGCGTGCGGACTTTCTGTTCAGGAGTACGTACAGGAGCTCAAGGATATCAATGGACTTAATGGCGATTTGATCCATGAAGATCATCACCTCACTATCGTATACTGTGATACGGTATACAAATAGACAACAAAGATCCGCACTCAGATCTTTTATCTTACGATATATAGGCTTTCTAAAGCTTTATATATAATTATACACTCACCCAAGGACGGTATCTCAATATGTTTCTTCCTGTTCATGCAACAGCAGAAGGGACAGAGGGGATACCGTCCATTTTGTCTGTATGTCATATGTGCCTTATATGGATCTTTTGTATCCGAAATAGATCTATACGTAAAATACCGATTTTTCCAAAAGATATAGACAAACATGTCCGTATCCAGTATAATTTCTGTGTGGGATTATAAATGATTATATAAAAAGGAGGTTTTTTCTATTATGGCAGATACAAAGACTTACCATGAGCAGACAGTCATTGACTACACGCTGCGTCTCAGGGAGATACTGAAAACCCTGCCTCCGTTTGCCCGGGATTTCTTTCGGGCCATTGAACCTCATTCATCTATCCGTACACGCATGAATTATGCCTATGATATCCGTGTTTTTTTTCACTTTCTGATGGAGAACAATCCAGTGTACAAAAATTACTCCATGGACCAGTTCAAAGTCTCTGATCTGGATAACCTGGAGCCTGTGGACATTGAGGAATACTTGGAGTATCTGAAGGTATACAGGCGCGACGACGATGAACTGATGACCAATGGTGAAAAAGGTCTTGCCAGAAAGATGTCTGCCCTGCGAAGCTTTTACGGTTATTATCACAAACATCAGTATATCAGCAACAATCCGACACTTCTTGTAGATATGCCAAAACAGCACGAAAAGGCGATCATCCGCCTTGACCCGGACGAGGTGGCTCTCCTGCTTGATTATGTCGAGTCATGCGGAAGCAGTCTGACAGGTCAGGCAAAAGTCTATTATGAAAAGACAAAGGAAAGGGACCTGGCCATCCTGACACTCCTTTTGGGAACCGGCATCCGTGTCTCTGAGTGCGTGGGGCTTGATCTGCTGGATGTTGATTTTAAGAACAATGGTATTACGATCACAAGGAAGGGCGGCAATCAGATGGTTGTCTATTTTGGCCCGGAGGTAGAACAGTCTCTCAGGACATATATGGAGGGAAGCCGCAAGGCTGCTACTCCTCTCCCCGGTCACGAGAACGCCCTCTTCCTCTCCACCCAGCGCCGGCGCATGGGTGTGCAGGCAGTGGAGAATATGGTGAAAAAATATGCCCGCCAGGTGACGCCGGGCAAGAAGATCACCCCTCACAAATTGCGCAGTACCTACGGTACATCCCTCTACAAAGAGACCGGTGACATTTATCTTGTGGCTGATGTCCTTGGACATAAAGATGTAAATACTACCAGGAAGCATTACGCAGCTATTGATGAAAACAGACGCCGGCAGGCAGCGTCCGCAGTGCGGCTGCGTGAAAAATAGCCATTAAATTAAGTAGTCATAAAATAATTATGAAAATTGACAGTACAAAAAGAGAAAGGATATACTTATCATTATGAAATTACAGCAGTTGTTGAGCTACACGCGAAAGGCAGTAGACGAATACCAGATGATCAATGAGGGGGACCATATTGCGGTGGGCATCTCCGGAGGAAAGGACAGTCTCACCCTCCTCTATGCGCTCCATGGCCTGAGGCGTTTTTATCCGAACCACTTTGAGCTCAGCGCCATCACCGTAGATCTGGGCTATGAAAAGTGTGATTTTACTCCTGTTAAAAAACTCTGCGAAGAGCTGGAAGTTCCTTACCGCATTGTGAAGACAGATATCGCCCACATTCTCTTCGAAGAACGCAAAGAGAGCAATCCCTGCTCCCTTTGTGCCAAAATGCGAAAAGGCGCGCTCAATCAGGCGGTAAAAGAGATGGGCTGCAACAAAGTGGCCTACGCCCATCACAGAGATGACATCATCGAGACCATGCTCCTCTCTCTTATCTTCGAAGGGCGCTTCTACTCTTTCTCTCCGCGCACATATCTGGACCGGATGGATCTGACTGTCATTCGTCCCATCATGTTTGTGGACGAGGCCGATGTGATCGGTTTTAAAAATAAGTATGATCTCCCTGTGGTGAAAAGCCGCTGTCCCATCGACGGCTACACCAAGCGCCAGTACGCCAAGGAGCTGGTCCGCCAGCTGAACCAGGAGCATCCCGGAGCAAAACAGCGGATGTTTACAGCTATCCTGAACGGGAATATCCAGGGCTGGCCAGAGCGGATCATTCACACACGTTAAGAGCTTTTTGTCTCAGACTTTTTTAAAGAACGCCGCCCAATGCTTTTCGCATGGACGGCGTTCTTTTCTTACATATTTTTTTTCTACAAACTGTAATTACAGTTTCTTCTCCCGATCGCTCTCTTTGATGGCCACAAGATGTTTGATGGCTTCCGCCGTACCGTCTATACCCAGCACGGAGCTGTCCAGGCAGATATCGTAGCTCTCCGCATCAGACCATTTCTTATTTGTATAATAATTGTAGTAGCTGGAACGCTGTTTGTCTGTCTTCTGGATCATCTCTTTTGCCTTGGCATCTGTCAGGTTATAGATCCTGGCGATCCTGCGTATCCTTGCCTCCATCTTTGCGTGTATGAAGACAGTCAGCACATTGTCAAACTCTTCCAGCGCGTAGTCTGCACAGCGGCCCACCAAAATACAGGGACCCTCGCTGGCAATCTTCTTGATAGCGTCAAACTGCGCCAGGAAGACTTTGTGGTTGATCGGCATATCCGTATAACCTCCCGAAGAATATCCAAGGGAATACGTATCCATGACAAGAGAATAAAGAAAACTGTTGGTGGGCTTTTCATCGTGCGCTTCAAACAGTTCCTCGCAGATGCCGCTCTCCTTGGCTGCCCGGTTCAGCATCTCCTTATCGTACAGCTTGATCCCAAAATCTTTGGCGATCTTATATCCGATCTCGCGGCCAGCGCTTCCAAATTCTCTCCCTATCGTAATAATCGTATTGGTCTTTTCCATACTACCCACGCTCCTTCTTGTTGATCCTGTCAGTACACACTTAGAATTAAGTACTAATGTATGGATGCTTTTTTATTTATTAAGCATTATACAACAATTTGCCGGAAATGTATAGAATTTTACGAAAATTATAGGTTGTTTTTTCTAAGTCTCTCCAATAGTTTCACAAAATATGCCGGAAGAGGAGCCTCCACCTCCAGATACTCTCCGGTGCGGGGATGTACGATACCCAGCGTTCTGGCGTGCAGCGTCTGCCCCTGCAGCCCCTTAAACGGACATTTTGCCGGGCCGTAGACCGTGTCGCCCAGGAGAGGATGACCGATGGAAGACATGTGGACCCGGATCTGGTGTGTGCGCCCTGTCTCCAACTCACACTGGATATACGTATAATCACCAAATCGCTCCAGGACTTTGTAGTGCGTGACAGCTCTCCTTGCATTTTTAGCTTTGGTACTCATCTTCTTCCGGTCTGTGGGATGCCTGCCGATGGGGGCGTCCACTGTCCCCTGCTCCTCCTTGATATTGCCATGGACAATAGCTGCGTAGATCCGCCTGATGGAGTGCTCCTTCAGCTGCTCTGACAGGCTCTGATGGGCGCTGTCATTTTTACACACGATCAGAGAACCGGTGGTATCCATGTCAATGCGGTGGACAATGCCGGGTCGGATAACGCCGTTGATGCCGGACAGATTGTCACCGCAGTGGAACATCAGTGCATTCACAAGGGTCCCGCTGTAGTGACCAGGCGCCGGGTGCACTACCATGCCCTTTGGCTTGTTGACAATGATGATGTCCTCATCCTCGTACAGGATGTCCAGAGGAATGTCCTCAGCGGCTATTTCCGGCTCTTTCAGCTCAGGGACAGTCACTTTTATACTGTCATCAAAACAAAGCCTGTAATTGGCTTTTACAGGCTTTCCATTGACTTCTATCAGATTGTCTTTGATCAGTTTCTGGATATGTGAGCGGGACAGATCCGGCATCTCCAAAGAGAGATACTTGTCGATCCTTACCCCCTCATCATTTTCCACTGTGAAAAATCTGTTCAAGATCTTCCTCCTTATAATACAGCAGCAGGAGCACTGCCAAAAGTACGGCAGACACAGTCACAAAGATATCTGCCACATTGAATACCGGGAAATCGATCAGCTCAAAATAAAAGAAATCAACCACATAGCCGAGCCGCACCCGGTCGATCAGGTTTCCCAGGGCTCCTGAGACGATAAACACAGCACAGATCTGTAAGGGAAGAAATTTCCGTCCGGCAGGAATGCGCACATATGCCAGGACCACCACCACCAGGATCACAGCTGTAATGATGTAGAAGAACCACTGCTGTCCCTGCAGTACACCGAAGGCCGCTCCCCTGTTCTCCAGATAGGTCAGCCGGAAGACGCCGGGGATCAGATCGATCCCATCCGTCCCTTGCAGAAAATGGACAGCCATATATTTGCTCAACTGGTCCAGGATCACGCCTGCCAATGCAATTATAAACGCTGTGATGTAATGTTTTGCCGTTTTTTCTGACACAGATGTCATGTTTTACGCAAGCCTCCGCTTTTCTAAATATATTTCCCCACCTGGATGTACTGGCGTCCTTTCTTGGTCTCCGAGAGGACTCCCTGGTATACCAGCTTTCCCATGCCCCGCACGGAAATAATATCTCCCTCCTTCAGGCGGTATCCGTTGGAGGTGATCAGCTTTCCATTGACAAACACTTTTCCGCCTTCCACAAGCCCTGTCATACGGCTCCTGGACAGAGGAAAAGCGACAGAAAGGACCGTGTCCAGACGGACCGACGCTACTGTTCCCTTCACTGTCTCCAGACGCGGCGTGAAGGAGAAAGACTCTCCATCAATCTTCTCCGTCTTTACCACTGTATGGCGGATCCTTGTGAGCTGCTCACAGATAAAATCAGCCATCGTATCTGTCACAAACACATGGCAGACACTGTCCTCAACCAGCAGATCCCCCAGACAGCTCCTCTCTATTCCCAGATGCAGGATCCCGCCCAGAAAATCTCTGTGGGAGAGCTCCTCAGCAAATTTTCTGTTTGCCGGGCTGATCCTGAGCACAGAAATAGGATACTGATAATCATAATAAAGAGCATCAGGCAGAAATGCAACCATCTGACGCTCCGCAGGCTCATAACCCCCATATGTCTCATACCTGGAAGGAAAGAGATCTTTGGGGGTTGTGTGCAGTATGTTCAGTTCATTCAAATTCAAAAAATCTGAGAAAGTGACAATATCCCTTTTGTATGAAAGATTAGACAGTTCGATCAGACGCTTCTGAAGCATTACTTCTTCTTTGTTCATGTTCCGTCAGACGTCCTCTAAAATCTTGTCCGCATGGATGACGCGTCAAAAGACGTTCCCAGCAGGTCCTGCAGGTCCCCGGAAATATCCACGTTGGTCGGTGTCACAAGGAATATGTAGTTGGAGATCTTCTGCAGATTTCCATTGATGGCAAACGTAGCACCGGATGTAAAGTCAATGATCCTCTGGGCCACTTCAAGATCCAGGCCTTCCAGGTTCAGGATGACTGTGCGTCCGCTCAGGAGTGTCTCTGTGATCTCTCTTGCATCCTCTACAGAGGAGGGCTTGATCACGCACACTTCCATGTTCGGTGCCTGCCTTCTGGAAGAGGGCTGGCGCATGGGTGTGACTTTGCTGCTTCCTGCCGGCTGGTGGGAAGCTCTGGAAGAAGACGGTCTTGCCGATCTCTCATCATAATCGTCATCGTAGTCATCATAGTCGTCATCGCGGTCACGTCCGCTGTCTTTTGCTCTATTGAACTTGGAGAGAATGCCGCTTTTCTTTGACGATCTGTCATCATAGTCGTCATCATCGTAGTCATCATCAAAGAAATCGTCGTTCTCGTAATCGTCATCATCATCGCTCAATTTCATAATGTCAAGAAACTTATCTAATACTCCCATTTTTTCAAATTCTCCTATCTTACGTTATCTTTAACACTGAGCATAATTGCGCGCACCAAACAAACCTGTTCCAACACGAACCATCGTCGCGCCCTCTTCGACCGCTACCTCGTAATCATTGGTCATGCCCATCGAGAGAATACTCATAATAACATTATCAACTTTTTTTGCTCCTATGTCAACAGATAAGTTGCGCAAACGGCGAAAATATAGGCGATTTTCTTCCGGATCATCCACAAAAGGAGCAATTGTCATCAGTCCGCACACTTTTATATGAGGAAATTTGGCAATTTCTTCTATGGTTTTCTCCACTTCATCCACTTTCAGGCCGAATTTGCTCTCCTCCTCGGCCACATTTACTTCCAGCAGGATCCTGGCAGTGATCCCGTGTTTCCCGGCTTCCTTCTCAATGGTCTCAGCCAGGCGCACAGAGTCCACCGAGTGGATCAGATCCACCTTGTCAATAATATATTTGACTTTATTCCTCTGAAGATGCCCGATCATATGCCAGTGTATATCTTTCGGGAGAGCGTCATATTTCTCCACGATCTCCTGCACCTTGTTCTCGCCAAAGACTCTTGTGCCGAAATCATAGGCTTCTCGCAGCATCTCCACAGGTTTTGTCTTACTCACAGCGATCAGGGTCACCTCCTTCGGATCTCTCCCTGCCCGCTCACAGGCCTTTCGGATATTTTCTTCCACCTGCTTAAAATTCTCCTGCAACATGACTGTATCAGCTCCTTTTAAAATATGATTTCATCTTCACGGATCTCGCTGCCATCCAGCGCTATATGGTCATAATTAGTAAGTCCGTAGTCACTGCCGGACTCTACAATGTAATACTCTTCATTTTCACTGAGAATCTGCACCTGCTTAAACTCCGCATATCCTTTGTTGATATTAAACACGCCGTGCAGCGTTCCCTTTTCGCTCATGCTGTATGTCTCGCTGGAGTCGGGTTTAACAAGGACAGTGCCCTCCTCAAAGGCATCTGCGTTCAGATAGACCATGCCGGTCTCATTGTCCCTGTAGTACACCTTTGCCTCCTCAAATGTCGTGGTATTCGCATCAGTCTGCACAAGAACACCGGACTGGCTGCTGTCTCCTCCCTGGGTAATGTAGTCCTGGGGAACGGTGTAGAACTCCTGCTCCACCACAGACGATTTGGGGATCTTCAGCCCGGACTCATCCTCCAGCACCAGCTGGATGTCCAGGAATCGCTCTCCCACATACCTCACCATGGACTCATTGAACGTGATGAATCCAAGATTCACATCCTTATCCTCTGTATTGTAAATAGAAAGGCTTCCTGTGGCCGTCTCACTGTCTTTTGAGAAACGCACCTGAACAGACGAGGTATCTGCCAGCTCCTGGGCCATCTCCTCATTCAGGACAATGACGACTGTCCACTCCTCACCTGTCACAAGTTTGTAAGCCGCATCTCCCGCCTTGACCTTTGTGTTGTCCGTAAACTCTGTGCTTTTATAGTCGGCCCTGGAGAGCATGTCCGCTGTCACCTGCTCCGCCGTGATCCCTTCATAGCCGTCCACAGAGTAGACAACGATCCCATCGTCCGCCGCAGAGTAGGCTGTCACGCCTTCCGCGCCGCTCTGGATCAAGCTGGCCAGCTGGGACTGCTTGCTCTGGGAGGAACTGCTGGAGAGGACATTCTCCACAGATTCCTTGAACGTGTAGGTCTCCTCGAACCTGCTGTTCTGAAAATTCTCGCTGAAACTCTGGGTCTGTTGGAGGATCATCTGCCGCTCTTCCGCTGATACAGACTGCTGCTGTTCCTCCTCTGTTGCCTGCCCGGAAGAAAGATCCAGCTTCTGTGAGGAGAGGCTGTACACGTTCGTCTTTTTCCCGACTTTGCTTCCCTCCGGCACAAAATAGTTAATGTATCCATCCGCCTCTGCATTTACCACCGTCTCCTCTCTCAGGACAAGACCTGTGTAGGCATTATCCCTGAAGATGGAACCCTCACGCACTTCATAGGCGGAGACGTGTTTCGCTGTGGTGTATGTAAGTATGGTAACAACAAGATAGATAAAAATAATTCCAAAAATAATGATTCCTATATTGAAATTCCATTTTTTCCGGTAAACCTGAATATTTCCCTGTTCTTTTCCAGACAAAATGATGCCTCCTGTGTCATTTCTTCAAAGCCGCTCCGCCAAGATAGTGAAAATACTTTCCCTGCCAGGCGTCCCTTTTTCGCATTTCATTTTCCGCCTCATCCCTCAGCTTCCACCAGCTGGTCCCCCAGTTGCAGAACACCGCATCTCTTTCCGGCACACGGCCAAACAGGCGCTCCACAGCAATATCCGGGCTGAGCCAGCACAGAAATGCAATGAGTCGATCCATATACTCCTCCTTGGAACACAGAGATATTGTACCATTTTCATAAGCTTCGCACAACACTGTGTTTTTTGCGATATAGAGGGAGTGTATCTTGACCATATCAACCCGCAGCGCCGAGAGGATCCTGGCTGTCTCCACCGCATCTTCCATTCCGTCTCCTGGATAGTTCAGAATCACATGCGCGCAGACCTGAAATCCGTATGCCTTGGCCTGCAGGACCGCGTCTATAAACTCCGCCAGGGAATGCCCCCGGTTCATCCTTTTCAGGGTATGGTAATTGACCGTCTGCAACCCCAGTTCCAGACAGATGCCGGTTCCCCGCTTCGCACGCAGCCGATCCAGCACCTCCAGGTACTCCCCGGAGACACAGTCCGGTCTGGTGGAGATGTCGATCTCCACAATATCCCTCTCCACAGCCGCTTCCTCTACATAAGCTGAAAAATCCTCCAGTGGCAGAAATGTATTGGTATAGTTCTGGAAATACGCGATGAATTTGTGGGCGTTGTATTTCTTTTCAATCTTCTCCCTTGTCTGGCGGAGCTGCTCTCTCACAGGCACCGCCGGAGACAGCGCCTCAAATCCCGTCCCGGCCTCTGCGCAGAAAGTACAGCCTCTCCCCCCGTTAACCCGGTTTGGACAGGTGACGGGAATATTGACAGGGAGCTTATAGACTTTTTCGCCATAGATTTTTTTTAAATATTCTGAGTAGGGAAAGTATAATTTTTTCTCTGACATGAATTTTAAAAATCCTTTCCGGGTATACTAGCACTATCTCATGAATAAAGGAGGAACTTTCATGAAATGGTTTGACAATATCTCACTGGCACTCGTGATCATCGGTGCCGTCAACTGGCTTCTGATAGGTATTTTCCGTTTTGATCTTGTGGCCTTTCTCTTCGGGAACCTGACCTGGCTCTCAAGGATCATCTACACGCTGGTAGGGCTCTGCGGCCTGTATGCGATCAGCTTTTTTGGAAGAATACGAAATGCATCCGACACGCAGGTCTGATAAAGATCCGGCTCTGCGCCGGGTACACATGAAAACATGTCGGGAGGGGTATCCTGGTATACAACACCGGATGCCCCTCCCTCTTATTATGCGCGCAGGCGCTTCTTTAACGCTTATCTGTCATCTCACCCCTCCAGGGACGGGATCTGATCGATCAGCGCTGTCATATCCTGATAGAGAAGAGGTTTGTCTGCCGCTCCCATAACGATCGAGATGTAGTAATCCCCGTCTGCCGCCTGGTCAAGAAGGACGAGACAATTCCCGGCCTCCCCTGTGTAGCCTGTCTTTCCGCCGATGACCGTAGCCCCCGTGGGAAGCGCCGCCTCCCCTCTTGCGTAGAAGCTGGTGGGCTTCCAGGTAACAGACCTGACCGCTCCGTCGGCACCGGTAATCTGTGCCGTGTAGGAGTCAGCGCTGATGATATCCACAAATTCATCGTACTTGACAGCCTCGTTAAAGATGAGATACATATCGTAAGCCGTGGTGTAGTGGTCCTCATCATGAAGACCGTTTGGCGTCACAAAGTGAGTCCCGGTGGCCATCAGGTTCTGTGCCTCCTCATTAACCATCTCCATAAAATTCTCCTCTGTGCCGCCCACATACTCCGCAATGGCCACCGCGCTGTCATTGCCGGAGGGAAGCATGAGCCCGTAGAGGAGGTCCCGCAGGGTGAGCTGATCCCCGGTCTGAAGGCCGGCGATGGAGGCATCCCAGGAAAAGCTGGATGCCGATGCAGCGCTGCTCACCGTGACAACGTCGTCCAAATTACTGTTTTTGATAGCCACAAGGGCTGTCAGTATCTTTGTGGTGCTGGCAGGGTAAAGCCTTGTAAACAGATCCTGCCCGTAGATAACCTCTCCGTCTGTGATATTGAAAAGTCCCATCGCGTGGAGGGAGCTGTCCCCGTCAAATCCTTCCAGTGAGACATCCTCAGCAGACACGCACAGATCCTCGGCAAAAAGCTCTGCCTGATAAATATTTTTACTGTAGTTTTCTTTTTCGTAGGACAGGACTGCATCATTTGCCCCGCAGCCTGTCACTGCCAACAGAAGGGCGCAAAGACTCCCTGTCAGCACGATCTTTTTACCTGTACATTTCACGCCAATCCAAATCTCCTCTGTCAATTGCAAGAACTATGATCTCAGCCGTGGCGAGATTTGTCGCCATGGGAATATTGTGCATATCGCACAGCCGGATCACGTCGTTCACCTCAGGCTCATGAGGCTTGGGGGACTGGGGATCCCTGAGAAAAATAAGAGCATCTATATCGTTCTGTGCGATCTGGGCTCCCAGCTGCTGTTTCCCTCCCAGCGGTCCTGCCAGGTATTTATGGACCGAGAGGTTCGTCACTTCCTCAATAAGACGCCCGGTAGTGCCGGTAGCAAACAGGTTGTGTTTGCTCAGAATCCCCCTGTATGCAATGCAGAAATTCTGCATCAGGGTCTTCTTGGAATCATGTGCGATCAGGCCAATATTCATACAATGCATCCTCCTCACTAAAGTGTATTTAGCTTATCCTGATATTTCTTCGGCTGCAGTCCCACGTTGAGCACAAGTCCGATTCCCAGGTACATGCTCCAGAGGGATGTAAGGCCGTAGCTTACAAACGGCAGCGGTATACCTGTATTTGGGAATATCTGGGTGGCAACCGCAATATTAATAAATGACTGGATTCCGATAAGAGCTCCCACTCCGCAGCATATAATCCTGCCCGTCGTGTCCTGGGCCCTTATCCCTATTAATATACATTGTATCACTATCAGCAACAGCAATGCAATAACAATACAGCATCCAACAAAACCTAATTCCTCACCCACAATGGCAAAGATGAAATCCGTCTGGGGCTCCAGGATGAAGTTTCCGTTTTTTACCGATGTGGTGGTGTTATTGTTGAGTCCCTTTCCCGTCAGCTGTCCCGATCCGATGGCCATGACCGAGTTGTTCTGCTGGTATGCCTCGTCGCTGGCATACTCTTCCGGGTTCAGCCAGGCCAGGATACGTTTCTGCTGGTAATCGTCCAGGATATTCTGATCCGGCTGCACCACAAGGCTCAGCAGGATGACAGCCACCGGCACGGTGATCAAAAGCACGGTCCCGATGAATTTGTAGGAGAGTCCGCCCACATACATGAGCACGCAGAACAGGACCGCCGTACAGATCGTGGTGGACAGGTTCGGCTCCTCGTAGATCAGGGCCAGCGGGATCAGTATCAGCACCACCGATTTCAGGATCGTCCGTCTGCTGCTTAAGTCCTCCTCATGCTTCATGATAAACCTGGCGAAGAAGATGATCAGAAGAATCTTCGCCAGCTCCGATGGCTGGAAGTTTGTAAATCCCACATCGATCCATCTCTTTGCCCCGTTTACCGTCTCACCGATCACCAGCACCAGTGCCAGCATACCCACCGACAACAGGTACAGGATCCAATAAAAATTGGCAATCCACACGTAGTCGATCAGGGAGACTACCACCATGAGGATGATAGCCAGCACGAGACCCGTGATCTGCCTTCCCTGGTAGGCCTCGTTAGCGCTGCCTATGACAAGAACGCCAAGGCAGGAAATGGCCAGCACAAGGATCACAAGGGAAAATTTATAGTCTTTTAATCTGTAAGGTTTTGTTTTCTTTAAAAATTTCACTGCTTTTCTCCTGTAAGTCTGATATGTACATGTGTTCTGCTGTAGGAAACTTCAAATTCTTCGGGTGTAATCTCAATATATTTTGCAAGAACCTGGTAAAGCTCGTGGCTGATCCTCTCGTAGGCCTCCGGCTTGCATTTCATGCGGTCGGATACGACCAGCACCTTCAGCCTGTCCTTTGCGATCCGCACAGAAGAACGTCTTGCCATACTCCCGATGCCTCCTTAATTTTTATGGAAAATATGCGTCAGTCTCGACCAGATCCCGGTTCCTGACTCCAGGTCAAGAAAGGGGACCTCCTCACCTGTGATCCGCCTGCATATATTTCTGTAAGCCTCGCCGGCTTTTGATTCCATAGATATGACAGGCTCCCCCTGGTTCGTGCCGATGACTACCTGCTCGTCGTCGGGGATGGCACCGATCAGCGGAATGGAGAGGATCTCCGTCACGTCATCCACAGACATCATGTCTCCCCGTCTGACCATGTCCATGCGGATCCGATTAATGATCAGATCGATCTTCTGGATCTTTTCTGCCTCCAAAAGCCCTACAATGCGGTCCGCATCCCGGATCGCCGAAACTTCCGGCGTGGTGACGACCACCGCCCTGTCCGCCCCGGCTATGGCATTCTGAAATCCCTGCTCGATCCCCGCCGGGCAGTCAAGAAGGATGTAGTCATAGGTCTCCTTCAGCTCTGATGTGAGTTTTTTCATCTGCCCGGGAGACACAGCCGTCTTGTCCTTTGTCTGGGCTGACGGGAGCAAATAGAGATTCTCATACCGCTTATCCCGTATCAGCGCCTGCTTCAGCCTGCACTTTCCTTCTATAACATCTACAAGATTATATACAATAAAATTCTCCAGTCCCATGACAACGTCCAGGTTCCGAAGACCCAGGTCCGTGTCAATGATAATGACCTTCTTGTCCAACATTGAAAGACCTGCCCCGATGTTCGCGGTAGTTGTCGTCTTTCCGACACCGCCTTTTCCCGATGTGATTACAATAACTTCGCCCATGAATAACTTCCTCCTATTACTGGTTTCACTTTTCTGCCGCCTATGCGCAGTTTTTCCGGGCTCATGTGAAGGGCTGCCACAAAAACATCCGTCCTGCCGGATGCTCCGGCCTGGGCGCTGCCCAGCAGCGCACCGATCACCACGATGCTTCCTTTTGAAACAACGGTGGCTCCCTCCTCCACATCTCCCACGATCACGATGCTGGCCTCTGACTCCAGCACCTGATTTCTCTTCAGTGTCCCCCTGTAGAAACGGCCGTCCTGCCCGGGCATTTCGGCCTGCGTCTGTTCTACGGCGCTTCGGTATATTTTCTCGTTCCTCTCGTCATGATCCAGTATACACAGGATCTGTATCCCGGCGGAGCCGGAGATTGCATCCACAATCCTTCGCTCCTGCTCTTTTGTAAGAATACGGTTTTCCAGGCTGACCGCCATCTCGCCTCCCTCAAAGAAGCGGGCGGCCGCCCTGAATTTACTTTCTATCTCTTCCAGCAGCTCATCAAATGGAACGCTGTCGTCCAGATAAACTGCCAGGCCGTATTTACTGCCCTTGATCACGACATGGTCTTTCAAAATACTCTGCCATCTCCCAGCTTTGTTTATTTAGTCTCCGGAAGTATTGACTGCGATCTGTGCAGCCTGTCCTGTAATGAGCTGCGCAGGATCCGTTATCTGGTAGTAGTACTGGAATATATTGCTTCCCACCTCTGATGCATAGGTGGAGCTGTACCCGTTTGCGATTCGGATGGCCATGGCCACCTCCGGATTGTCGCTGGGGGCAAAGCCCACGAACAGTCCGTGGTCCGCGTGGGTCGTGCTCTGCTGTGCGGTACCGGTCTTTCCGGACACGCTCAGCGAGCTGGCGTTGATCTCTGTAAATACAGAACTGTTCTGCACCACGCCTTCCATACCGGCATGGACTGCATTCCAGGTAGACTGGGAAACGCCCTCTATCGTCCGGGCCTCCCCGTTCTGGTACTCTTCCACCACTTCTCCGTCCACGTTCTCCACCCGGTCGAGCAAAGTCAGTTCATACAGAGTACCCTCATTTGCCACGGCAGTGATATATCGTGCCAGCTGGCTTGTGGTGTAGTTGTTGGTGCCCTGTCCCATCGCAGATCGAACAGAGTCCTCATCCGAAATCTTCGGATCCATCTCCGGTATCTCCAGGCCGCTTGTCTCATTCAGGCCGAACATCTGCGCATATTTTAACAGTCTCTCCAGGCCGTAGTCGCTGGAGTAGGTTCCGTCAGTCTGCATGCCAAGCTGATAGCCGATATTGTTAAAAAATTCATTACAGGAGTTCGTGATACCACTGACCACATTCATGGTACCGTGGCTTGCCGGGTATACCCAGCAGTGTACTTCCGGACTGATGACATCGTAGGTTCCGTCACAGTACACGGTCGTTCCTGTATCGATGACACCTTCTGTCAGGCCGGCAACAGCGACCAACGGCTTGTAGGTAGATCCCGGAGCCGTTGTCTCCTGTGTGGCACTGTTGTAGAAAGGCTGCGAAGTACTGGTGTTCAATTCATTATAGTAATCGCTGTCCATGGTATTGGCCAGACGGTTATTGTCGTATCCCGGGTAAGAGACGCAGGCCAGCACGTCCCCGCTGTCCGTGTCTGTGATGACTACAGATCCCCTGCAGGGCTCCAGTCCAAGCTGTCCCGGCGTGATCTCCAGAGACTGTATCTTGCTGCGCAGGAAATCGTAGGCTCCTGTGGCGCCGGATGCCAGATTGTTGTACTGGGTCTCATCCATAGGGAGTACCCCCTGCTCATACAGGATCATGCAAAGCTCTCTCCCTGTCACAGTTCCGGCTTTGATCATATACTGGTAAACCAGCTTGTCAAAGTCCGTACTGTTCCGAAGCCGATCCGTCACATAGGAGATCATGGCATTGTACACTTCCGATGAGTCTGAGTAGTTTCCCTCCGAGGAGAGATAGTCCTGCAGCTTTGACGCATCCACCCAGTTCTGGGAGATGGCGTAATTGAGGTATGTGTAGATGTTGATGGTCTCCTCGTTCCTCCACTGCTGGTAGGTCTCATCGCTTGTGTCAATGGCGTCACTCATGATCACACCGTTGTCCCCTGTCAGCACGTCATTGACAATGTGGGACAGATAAGCCTGCCATTCTCTGCTCATATCACGGTAAGCAGAGGCGTTCCCATCCTGCATGATGGAAGTCAGCTGGCTGATCACCTGCTCCTTGTAGGGAGCAAATTTCCCGTACACCGACTGTTCGGCGCTGCCTGCATCCTCCGCTGAAAAGTGGCTCATGTCCACGATATCGTTTTCTATAAAAGCATTGTAGGCGTCCCCGCTTGCCACGATAACGTCCGCCGCGTCCTCTGACTGGGTGCGGTCATAGTCCAGTATATTCTGCATGCGGGACAGAAGTATACCGGCCAGCTCCTGCTCCAGGATGTCGTAGGCGGCCTTTTGGAGGTTCGCGTCTATGGTCAGATACACATCGTCGCCGGCTTTCGGCTCTGTCTCTCCTACCGTGTCGATCACCCGCCCCACGCTGTTCACATAGAGCTTGACCTCTCCTTTGTCCCCCTGTAGGGTGCTGTCCAGGATCTGTTCCAGACCGGATTTACCCACTGTGTCTGTCAGATCGTAGTTCTCCTGCTCCTCCTCGCTGAGGGCATTGTACTCCTCCTGGGAGATCTGCCCTGTATATCCGATGAGGTTGGCAAAATACTTGCTGTCTGTGTATCTCCGAAGAGACTCTTCCTCGATGTCCACGCCCTGCAGCTCGTCCAGATGTTCCATGATCTCAGCCACTGTCTCATCGCTGACATCCTCCGCCACGGTGGTGGGGATATATTTCTGGAAGCTGTTAAGCCCGATGGCATAGCGGATGTTCACCATCTTCAATACCTGGGATCTCTCCAGCTTGTCCTGGTCGATCCCGTATCCGTAGGTCTCATCGGTACACAGGTAGTCTATGATCTCCCCGGCGGACATACCGCGCTGCTCCTCATCCAGCCCATCAATGTACCGCTCGCCAAACACGTCCGCCACAAACCGGAGCCGCTGGGTCTCGTCGGTCATGGAAAACTGGTACTCGTTGTTGGCGTCAAGCACGATACTGAAATCGCTGATCACGGAGTCCCCGTTGCCCTCCACGATCTCTATGATCTGTGTGATCTCGTCGTTCAGAGCCTTGTTTTTCTCAGCTGTCGTGTCATACACTCCGTTGTCCTCGATGGTGACCGAGTAAGCCAGCTCATTGTAGGCTAAAAGAGTCCCGTTTCTGTCGTAGATATTTCCGCGGGTTCCCTGAATGGTCCGCGTCTTCTGTATCTGGAGCGTATAGTCCTCCAGATAAGACTGCCCGTTCACAATCTGGAGCTGAAAAAGTCTTCCCACCAGAATAGAGAACATGATGCAGAAAACAATGGCTGTTACGACTGCCCTTCGCTGGAACAGTTCGTAAATTCCTGATTTAATACGTTCCCAAATACTATACAAATCTGCTTGCACTCCTTTGTTCTTCGGCCTCTAGTTTACGGTTCACGTGAAGTATGATCTGATACAGCACGATTGTCACCAGGATCGTGTACACAAGTTCCGGCATGATCACATGTATCAGATAGTATCCAAAACGAAAATCCCCCTGCATCATAAAAAAGCAGACATAGACGATCAGCCCGTATGCCAGCTCGCTTCCCGCGATCAGCCCCAGCGGAAGTTTAATATCCTCATCAAAAAACAGACGCTTGAAACTGCCGTTGAGATATCCGATCACAGTAAAGATCAGCGTATAAAAACCAAGCACGCCTCCCCAGAACACATCCATCAGAAGGCCGCAGGAAAAGCCCACTGCCATCCCCGTCTTCCTGCCCCGCATAAACCCGAAGGCGGATGTCAGGATGATCATCAGGTTGGGCCTTATGGAAGCAAACTGAAATTTGGAGAACACTGTAGCCTGCAGAAGAAAACACACGATGATGAAACAGGCTGTGATGATCTTTCTCTTCATAGGCTACTCCCCTCCGTTCTCCGCTTCGTCTGTCTGGGTCAGATCCTCCTTTGTCGTTGTGATGACAAGCACTTCCTGCAGGTTGCTGAAATCAACCGCGGGAGTGATATAGCCCGAGCGGGTCAGATTGTTGGAGTCCACATTGATCTCTGATATATATCCGATAAACAGCCCCTGGAGATAGGTGGAGCTGATATGGGAGGTCACTACCTGCTCTCCCACCTGGATCTCGTTGTCATTGTTGGGCAGATTTTCAAAGCGGATCCGTCCGTCCTCCAGCAGTGTCAGGTCTCCCCGCACGATACACAGATCCGAGGTGGACAGCACCATGCCGCTGATGTTGCTCTCATCGTCAATGACTGCGCGCACCTGGGCGTAGTTGGGCCCCACTTCCGTCACAATGCCTGCAAGCCCGCTTCCGGCAAGGACATTCATATCTTTGCGTATGCCGTCCTCGCTGCCCTTGTCTATTGTAAAAGAATTGAACCAGTTGGTTCCGTTATTTGCGATCACATGGGCGCCCACTTTTTCATAGTCGCCGTAATTCTGATCCAGCTTGTAGAGTTCCTGAAGGCGCTCCAGCTCATACTGCTCCTGGTTCAGTCTCGTATTGTCTATTGTCAGCTGATCCACTCTCTCCTGCAGCTGCTTGTTCTCCTTCCTCAGGTCACTGAGAGTGGCAAAGTTGTCTGTCAGATCACTCATCCAGGTGCCCACGTAGCTGATCCCCTTCTGCATGGGGACAATGGTATAGTTGGCGACCCAGCTTAAGGGACCGCCCCCGTCCATAAAGCGCTCCGCCCCCAGAAGGATCCCGCACACGATCACAAGTATAAGGAGAACATATTTACTTGGAAGGGTATTTTGATTTTTGATCTTCATACTATCTCATCCACCTATAGTTTTCATCCAGCATGGAATATGCCAGTTTTTTCAGCTCTTTGGACTGAATGATCTGCTTCAGTCCGGTCACAGCGCAGATATCCGGATCAATGGCCGTCCGCACCCGGATGCCTGTCATCTCTTCCATATAGACCTCAAGTCCCGGCAGGTTGGCCAGACCGCCTGTAAGAAAGATGCCGTTCTTGTAAATGGCCTTGCGTACTTCCGGCGGAGTTCTGTCAAGCAGGGATTCGATTCCCCGCACACACTCTTCCAGCGGCTCCTTCACAGCAGCCCTGACAAGGCTGATGGCGATCTCCCTCTGCTGGGGCACTCCCGTGATCAGGTCCCGGCCCGCCACTTTCATGGAGGCGGTGTTGTTCTCGCCGAACACACCGAACCTCTTGCGCAGGACCTCCGCCGTAACTCTGCCAATCAGGAAGTCATGGTTGTAGCGGACCAGCTGGGATACGGCATGGTCCAGGGTGATGCCACCCACCTTGAGGAGACGGTTCAGCACGATGCCTCCCCCGGCCAGCACGGACAGCTCCGTGGTCTCACCGCCCATATTGACGATAAACAGTCCCTTTGTGTTCTGCACATCCAGGTTCAGGCCCACCGCGTCTGCAATGCCCCGCTCCACGATGTTAACTTCCCGCGCTCTGGCTGTGGAGTGGATCACCAGGTCAAAAAAGGCTTTTTTCTCCACCTCCGTAACATCTGTAGGGACAGCGATCACGTACTCCGCTCCCCGGGCAAAGCCTCTGTCTTTTTTCAGAAGCCCCTGCAGAAGGTACTGCATGTGGTCAAACTTGGAGATAACCCCGTGTTTCATGGGAAACACCACCTGTATGTTGGCCGGCGCCTTCTCATACATTTCAAAAGCCTCGTCCCCCACAGCAAACACTTCTTTTTTATTCGCTATGGCAATGACATCCTTTTCCTTCCAGATTGTATCTTTCTTTTTATCATATACTTTGATCTCATAGGAGCCGAGATCAAGCCCGTATATATTTCGTGCCATTTTTGACCTTATCCTTTCGTGTATAACAGCCCCTCTTCCCGGAAGCTGATATAACAATTATTCCCAATAATGATATGATCTAACAGTTCTATGCCAATTAAATCTCCTGCCTGCCGGATCCTCTCCGTGGCGGCCAGATCTGCCCCGCTTGGAGCCGGATCGCCGCTGGGATGATTATGCAGCAGGATAATGGACACTGCCTCTCTCTGAAGAGCCTCCACAAAAATCTCCCTGGGGTTGACTAAGGAGGCGTTCACCGTCCCCTTGTATATGTCTCTCTCCCCGATCAGTGCAGATTTTGTATTCAGCATCAGGAGCTTCATATGCTCCTGACTAAGGTGGCGCATGTCTTCCATATAGTACCTTGCCACCGATGCGGGGGAGGAAAAATTCAGCTCCTTCAGCGCCGTCTCCTTTGCCAGCCTTCTGGCCAGCTCCATAAGACAGATGAGCTGGATGGATTTCACCCGGCCCACTCCTCTTATCTTCTGAAACTTTTCCCTCGTAAACCCGTGCAGTGCATCAAGGCTGCCGCCCCCTGCCGTCAGGATACGGCGGCATATTTCCAGGACATTTTCTCCTTTTGTCCCGGTCCTCAATATGACGGCCAGAAGTTCTGCGTCACTTAAATTCTTTTCTCCCAGCCGCTCGCACTTTTCATACGGACGTTCAGACTCCAGGAGATCTTTCATTGTATTTGTGTTTTTCTGAGTCATCTTTTGCAGACACCTATAACACTCCCGAAGAGTCCTTGTTACAGGAAGCGATAGATTATGATTGCCAGAACCATTCCGATAATACTGGCTATTGTAATTCTTACAGACAGTCCGAAGGTAATGACAAGTATGCCCAGATTCAGCACAATCGGTTCATCCAGACCGAATGTCTGTCCGTAGTTAAGCCAGCTCAAAGCCCCTGTATCCTGTGCCAGCATGCCGATAAAACCTCCCAGGACAATTCCTGCCAGAATAAGCAGAAATAAGGCCCAGGAATTTTTATTGCCTGCTCCTCTCATATGTACTCCACCTCACATCATTCTTAAGTTTTCTTTCAAAAACTCAATATATTCTATCATATTTCAAAAAAAGTGTATAGACTCATTCCATTAAAAATTTCTTAATCATTCGCGTCTTTGTCGAAGGGACGGTATTTTCTGGCGACAGCTTCAGCCACCTTCATGCCGTCCATGGCAGCTGACATAATACCGCCCGCATAGCCTGCGCCCTCGCCGCAGGGATAGAGTCCGCGCAGGCTGCTCTCCAGTCCTTCATCCCGAAGGATCCGCACCGGGGAGGAGGTGCGGCTCTCCACGCCGGAGAGGACCGCGTCCTCCCGGTCATAGCCGGGCAGCTTCCTCCCGAACTCCCGGATGCCCCTTTCAATGGCATCGCCTATCTCCTCCGGGAAGATCCCCCGGACATCTCCAAAAGAAAAGCCTCCCTTGATCTGGGGCTTCACCTCCCCGATCCGCTCCGAGATCTTCCCGCGGCAGAAATCACCAAAGAGCTGCACCGGCACTTTCCCTTGGCCCGCCTGGCAGGCTCTCTCCTCCAGTTTTCTCTGGAACTCCACGCCCGCCAGCGGGTCTTCCCCGCCGAAGTCCTCCGGTGTCACTGTGACAATGACAGCGCTGTTGGCGTTTCGTCCGGCCCGGT
>OGXL01000474.1_pt1 | contig 35722 bp, 41 predicted proteins | sample 1576311 | NCBI WGS metagenome assembly OGXL01 (sample SAMEA3541564, study PRJEB24748) | human gut metagenome | biome: human gut; feature: human-associated habitat; material: faeces | place: China | collected 2012 | reverse complement strand
ACGAATCAGACATTAAGAAACAACTTTTGCTACTATCTTTTAAGTAGCCAACTCATTTTTTGAGCAGCTTATACTACAAATTAAATTATTAATCAAAAAATAAAAAGCAATATGAAAAAACTATTTATTGGATTATCCTTTATATTTTCGTTTATACTATTTTCCTGTAATAACATCCAAAGTAATCAAAGAGTAGATGATAAGGAAGAACAAAAACAAACGACAACAAAAGAAGAAGTGCGTAATAATATAGCAAAATATCTTGTGATTGAACGTGAAGAGCCTCAGCCTGTTGGAAGCGCAGTAAGATTGAACAACAAGAAAGAGAATGTTTTTCAAGCTACTTTTTTTGATATTTCCGTTTTCTCTGCATTGTTAGCACAATGGGGAGTTAAACCACCCACATATTGGGTTTTGAAGAATTATTCGGATTTTACTATAGATAAGGTTGTCATGGAATATGTTGATACAGAAGGAAATGTACAAGTATTGACCGAAACTTTTTTAGCAGGAAATACCAAAAGGCAGTTGATTGATGTAAACAAAGGTGGAAAGCCATACATAATTACTATAAAAAGTAAAGCTCTAGATTTATAAATACAAGACAATATGGAAAGAAAAATAGTATTAGCAATATTTGCACCTGCACTTGTTGCATTGGCAATGAGAATAGCACTTTTTGTATTGGCACTTCCTATTTTTGGTATTGCGTTTATAGAACCATCTTTTCAATATGATGCAGAAGAACTTGCGGGATTCAATATGTTTATATGGGATGAATCATGGCTATACTGGATATTGGTTTTATTGGGAACATTCTATGTTGAAATGAAAATTTTTAATGATTAATTCGTTCTTTATATGGTAAATATATATTTTTATTTGTCTTTGCACTATTTACGAATATTGGAATAATGGCTCAATCTCCACAGTCCCCTAAAAGAACTGTCTTAGATTTTACGCCTAAAGTTCCGCAAGAAGTCATTAACCTTGCATTGGAAAGAGTTAAACAGAAAGAAGTTGCTTGTTTTAATAATGGAGCAATTCAAAAAAAAGAAGTATAAGATTATAAATTATACTACTTCAGTAGCTGTTGATATGAAATATAATGTTTGGGTAGAAGTCGTTGACCCTTGTAATGATATTGCTAAGAAACTTTGGATTCAATATAAAAAAATTAAGGAGGGACAGTACGTTTGCACAAAAGATACTTTTTATACTAGTAAATACTAACTAAATCTTATGGGAGTAGTAATAGGAATTGTAATTTATGCAATAATAGCATATATTACCTGTCCACGTAAAGAAAATGGGAGTTTTGAAGAGGGTGCGGTAGTAATGTATATTATCGTTCCTGTTGTGATTTTGGCGATTTATCTTATATGTAATAATTAGAAAAAAGTCCATGAGGAAAATTTTATATTGCATATTACCAATCTTCTTATGTTCTGTTTTATCTTGTGATAGGAAAAGACAATCAAGTGAACAGGATATGAAAGATTCGTTAGCAGCAGCTAACTTTATGAAATGTGCAAAGTTTTTGTATAATACTTTGTTTGATGATGAGCTTAAATGCTTTAAACCACGTATTTTTATAAAGTACAGGCAACCTGTAAATGGCTATGATGTAACTGTTATGTGTTTGCCGTATAACTATACTTATGATAAAGAGAGGGAGACTGAAATATGGGGAAATGCACTACTGTATTTTGAAAAGGAAGATAACAGATTCTATATATATAATGAAAGCTTTTCTGACAGTGTTCTTTATTATGTAAACGAACAAGAAGTTAGAGATAATATGATATTAGAATTGGACTATTTGCCTAAATCAACAAAGCAGTATTTGAGTCATAACTCACCATTCTTTTTCTCTGATGTGGATTTTGACGGAGAAGAAGAATTAATTATCAATAACTGGAGATGTGGCATAAGATACTGCAATACTTATGATGTTTACAAGATAACCAATAATGAAGTGAAGCAACTGACAGAAGCACCATTTATTAATCCAACAGGAAAAATCAGTGATTATAATACTGAATTTGATTCTATTGGTAAAACTATAACAGTGCATAAAAGAACAGGAAGCGTTTACTACGATGGTTATTATAAATATGGTTTAGCTAAAAAGGTAATATTGAACAGTGATGACAGACTTAGCAAATATAACCAAATAGAACTGATAGAAGCAAAAATCATAGGTTATGATAAAAATACAGATAGTAATACTCCAACTCGTCCATATAGACTGTATAAAAAGATAAATGCTAGATTACAGAAAGTAAGAGAAGGAAGATATAATGGTATTTCTGAATATGATACTATTGATATAAATAAGATTCATAAATAAAAATATATCAAATACCTTATTCTTATTAAGTAACAAGAATCAAGAAGCTCATGATTATGAAGTTAGTAACTATCTACATACTACTATTAATGTTATTACTATCTTGTACTAGTAAAAAGGATAGTAATATACAGGCTACTATTGCTAGCTTATCTATATATGATAATCATCCTACTTTGGATATATCAGAAGCTAAGCATTTGCAATGGGTAGATTCTGTATTAGGAGTAAAAGGTGTGAAACTGATTGATTACAGAAATAGGATATACCAATATAATGATACAAGGTTTTATTGGAATAGGACTTTTGGTTATTTCTTGGTATATCCCTCTAGCTTTACGCATGGAGAAGAATCAGATTTAAGTAATGGCAATCATTTCGTAAATGAAGATAGTACAATCTGTTTGAATGTGTATGCTACATACTTCGATGTTTTTAAAGATGATTATTCGCTTCATGAATGGTTTGATATAATGATTGATACAGAAATAGAACAAGGCAATAGAATTGTCAAGAAAGATATTACAGACCATAGTTATACTATTGAAGGCAATACTAAGGGTGATAGATATTTTTACAGTAAAGCTATTTGTAAAAAGGCTTATGAACGTGAGGTTATTGTAACAATGAAGTTGGAATATACTGATTCAAAAAAGGAAGAAGTGAGAGCTATTATCTGTTTATATAATAGTATATCAGATGAATACACATGGAAAGATATAAGTATAGAATGGACAAAATAGTCAAAATAGCTTTAGTTACGATAATTGTAATTTTACTATGTGTTGATTACATACTAGGATTGCTAAGCAAAACACGAGTACTTCAATATTATTATATGAATATTAGATGTTGGCTCATAAATATAGAGAACATACTTTTATTGATAATTATAGCAACGCTATTTTGTCTACTTATAAAACGAATAAATACGAGGTTATGACAACAGAAGAACTTTTCGAGAAGTTTACTAGTAATTCCTTTACCGAGGAAGAATTATCAAGCTTGCATGAAAAATGCAAAAACATAAAGGGCTGGGATGTTCAAGAAGAACCTTATAGGCATATAAATCCAGCAAGTAAGGACAATTGGTTAAAAGATTGCCCTAAAAAACTAAGGGAAGAACTTGATAAATTATGGCAACTAGACTAAAACGGATTTAAAACAAATTGATTATGATAATAAATGCAATAAATGGAAATGGGAATAGACTGATTAGAGTCAATAAAGATACTAATAAAGATGCAGTTAAAGAGTTCTTAGTTACTACGTTAAGTCAATGTGATACAAACGGGCATTTTATCGAAACTCCTTATTCTGAATCTAAGCTACTAGATAAATATTTAGTGGAAGTAGTATTGAATATATATGTAACTAACCCATATCCAGAACCTATTGGAGAATACATACTCTGTATACAAGATGATTGCTTTGCAAAATGTTCCCATTTGCCTGTCTACTATGTAAAGCAACAGGTGGATAAGTATTGGGATACAATAGAGTACTTTATAAATGAAAAACTAATAAAATGAACTATGGAAAATGAGAATTATGCAACTAGAAAATTTCCTCTAAGGATAGAAGCAATGTGTGTGCGAATACTATATAGAATATTAAGGCAATACTCCTATAACCGAAATATGGAGGCAATGAATATACTATATAAAGAACTCGTATTAGAGGGAGTTATTCCAGAATTTGAATTCAATATGGAAGTTTGGAAAAATGATAAATCGGGTAAAGATGTATGGAAATGGTATCAAGAAGGAATTTTAGATGTTGAATGGGAAGAACCTATGTTAATCATATTATTAATGCAAGAATATCCTTATTTTATGCATTATGAAAAATGATAAATACGAAAAGGCAATATGTCAGCTGATTAGAGTTTCTTACTACAAGAACGATTTACAAACTCTAAGGTTAATTTATGAAACTCTTGTTATAGAAGGAATCATAGACGAATTTCAGTTTGATATGGAGCTATGGAATGAGTTTAAGGAAAAAATTCCCTTCTCACATACTAGCTATTTGATGTACTTTAAAGATAGTAACTCTAAAATAGACTTTTCTGTTGTAATGCTATTACAGGAAAAGTATCCTTATTTCATGGGAATATTAAATGAAAAATGATAAACGTAAATAAACTACCACGCCCAAACTACTATGGGATAAATGTATTTAATCCAACCGTAGTATCTCATACATTTAGCTTATCCAGCGATGATATGTTGATTTACTATGAGGAAATATTTAGAAATAGAACCAATAAGAATAAGCCCTATATTGATAGATTTAATTCTATTGAAGAATTAGAAGAGGATATATATGGGGAATGTCATTATTATTGGCTTAGTTATGATTTTAAAGAAATATACAATCGCTTAGACAAGCAAGAGTTTTTAAAGAAGATTAATGCATTAATAGAGGAGTATGGAAATGCTGTTATAACAGATGATATTTCTTTATGTGTTAAGACAGATGAATCAATAAGACAAAAGATTGGTATGATAAAATGAGTTATGGAAATAATAAACAGGACTGATGAATTTTGGATGGAGTTTTTTGACCCAACTGATGCCTACGAGGATTTATATGTTGATGAAAAAATGATTATCAAAGGAATATTTGATAATATGGGAATACATCATAAATACGTATTCAAATTTGAGTCTTTAGAGGAAATTTATCCGTATATACATGGTCGTATTTATGCATATAAAAATTTGCAAGAGGTAGATTTCAAGAGTATATTTTATGAGAAATACAACACAGATTCATTTTTGCAATATATCAACAGTTACATACAAAATTATGGAAATCTTTATTTAATAAAGGGAGATACATATTCTATCAAATTAGATACAAATGAAGAATAAAATTATCAAGATTATTAAATGGTATCTAATAATACATTTAGCTATATCGAGTATGCTTCTAATAGACTACGCTTTCTTTGTTAAAGAATCTACTAAAATTACATGGAAAGGTAGAGGTTATCCTGTAACTAAGATGATATTATTAGGACCATTAAATATATTATACTTTAAATAAAATGAATTATTGGTGAATATTAAGCAAAACAGCATTTGAAGAAATTCATTTGCTGTTTTTTTATCCTTAATCTTGTTATATTGTAAATAATAGCTAATTTTGCACCCCGAAATATGCGCTCTTTGAAATGCTTAACTTAAAAAGGTCACTAGCAGCAACGCTTTATTGTGTCAAAAGCACTTTAAATGTTATCCATTGGGGTAACTCGTGACCTGTAACCTTTTTAAGACAGAGACACAACGTCTATTTTTTATTAAATAAAATTCTTATATGATTATATCTACATTGAAAGATATTAAAAATGAGGGTGTTAACGTTTGTTTCATTCAAGGAAACAGACAAGTGTCTAATAAAAATGTAAAGTCTAAGACTGCATCCATTAGTAAATATGGTATTCTTGTACCATTGATGTATGTCACAGGCACAAAAGCTGTTGAAGACGGTTGCTCATTAATGACAAGTGACGGAAAGCCTATTTCTAGTGAAGAAGCTGACAAATATATTGTTATTGTTGACGGGCAACATAGATATACAGCAGCAATAGAAAATGGTGTTTCTGATGAAGAAATATATCTTTTTGAAAACTATGCTAATGCTTCAACCAAAGAGTTGTTAGCAGAAGCAAATGTTGAAGTCGAAAAGTGGAAAGGTGGAGATTACATTGCAGGTGCTACTTTGGCTAAGCCAGAGGATGAACTATTGCAATTTGCAAACTCCTTATCTTTAAGAGGATTTCCGATTAGTACAATTAGCCTTATTTTATGTTGGGATAAACACAGATTTACCTCAAAAAAATTAAGTAAGCTAATGAAAGGTGAAACAGTAAATATAGAATATGATATTGAAAGAGCAACAGCTTTTTTGAATGGAATGTCTAAATTTTCTGATGTATTTGTTGCGAAGAACTATGCTATTAATACTGCAATAGACCTATCAAGTAAATGGGGATATTCACCAGTTTGTAAAGCATCATCTAAAATTCCTGAAGCTACTGTACAAAGAATTGAAAGTACAACTGGAGAGGAAAATGTAAAAAGCTTCTTGAAAGATGCAATAAATAAAGAGTTAGGTAATTAAAAGTTTAATCATTTAAAACCATAGGTTATGTAACCAAAGTTTAAAAGTGCATATTTCATAGCCGATTATCAGAAATGGTAATCGGCTTTTTATTCTCTAATTATTTCAAAAAAACAAAGTACACCGCCAATACTAAACATATAAACGCAGCAAAATGATTCCAATGCAAAGTTTCCCCTTTAAAAAGAACCGTAGTAAATATTGTAAATATTATAAGAGTAATTACTTCTTGAATAACTTTCAATTGCATTAAAGAAAATGGACCACCATTATCAATGAAACCAATTCTATTTGCAGGAATTTGAAATAGGTACTCAAAAAAGGCGATCGCCCAGCTGAACGCAATCACACCAATCAGCGGAAGAGCTGCGAACCAACTGTACTCCTGTTTCATCTTTAAATGTCCGTACCAAGCAAATGTCATAAAGACATTAGATACAATCAGTAACAAAATGGTATAGAATCCTTTCATAACAATCTATTCAAATTAATCTATTTTATCTGGTAATAATTCCTCCTGTACATTAGTCATACTGCTCCAAAGGCTATAACGAGCTTCCGGGTTCATCGCTTCCAACTGCCGTAAAATTCCTTTCATATCACTCCGGCTGGACTGCGATTCATAAGGACAATTCTTCACTTGCTTCTGATAATGACGCAAAGCTGCCAATTCTACCAAATCAGCTTCATGGACCAGACACATCGGACGAATAATTGTCATATCAAACTTCTTCATCATCAACCGGGGCGGCATTGTACTGAAAGCTCCCTGATAAGTGATATTCATCAATAAAGTTTCCAAAATATCATCCATATGGTGACCGAGAGCGATTTTATTGCATCCGTGTTCCTTGGCAACTGTGAACAGGGCTTTCCGACGGTTCCATGAACAGAGGAAGCAGGGAGATTTACGTGTGTCGGTAGCAGGATCAAAAGCTGTCTCATACTGCACAAAGGGAACTCCATACGTCTCACAGTGCGCTTTCAAATATTCCGTATCACTCTGATAAGGAATATTCTTCATCACTACATGGACGGCAACGACAGAAAAGCGAGGTTTATAGATACGTGCGCGTCTCCCCAACAGTTCCACAAGCGCCAACGAATCTTTTCCTCCCGATAGTCCGATAAGGATTTTGTCTCCTTCTTCTATCAATCCATATTGCACCACTCCTTTGCTAAACCGCCGTTCAATGCGGCGAATGGTTTTCTCTTCTTCCGTAAATTGTGTCATATCTTTAAAAATCGGCTGCAAAAGTAAGCGAAAAGAATGATTTAAAGAAGAATTAACATAATAGAATCACTGAAAAAGGGTTTATTTCTAATAAATTTGTACTTTTGAACAATTGATAAATGGACCGGTGCCCGAAAGCAGCAATGTTTTCAATCTACCCGTCACTCATAAACGCTCAAAACGATGAAAGGAAAATATATTCTATTTTTAATTTGCAGCCTCTTCCTTTGCGAAGTCTCTGCACAAACGTTGGAACAGGCACGCACCTTATTTACCAAAGGTGAGTACGAACAAGCCAAACCAGTTTTTAAGAAGTATACTAAATCACAACCGTCGAACGGGAATTATAATTATTGGTATGGCGTATGTTGCCTGAAAACCGGAGAGGCAGAAGAGGCGGTGAAACCTCTTGAAATAGCGGTAAAGAAACGTATCACCGGTGGACAACTCTATTTGGGACAAGCATATAATGAGACGTACCGCTTCGAAGATGCCGTGAACTGCTTTGAAGAATACATCGCAGACTTAAGTAAACGCAAGAAACCGACGGAAGAAGCGGAGAAACTTCTGGAGAAAAGCAAATCTGACCTTCGTATGTTGAAGGGGGTTGAGGAAGTATGTATCATCGACAGTTTCGTTGTGGACAAAGCAACTTTCCTGAACGCTTACAAGATCAGCGAAGAATCGGGCAAACTGTTTACTTTCAATGAATTCTTCAAGACAGAAGGAGATCATCCGGGAACTGTTTATGAAACAGAAATCGGAAATAAAATTTATTATAGCGAAAAGGGCGAGAAAGGTAATCTTGATATCTTTTCAAAGAACAAGTTGTTGAATGAATGGAGTGACGGACGTCCGTTACCGGGTAGTATCAATGCTTCCGGGAATGCGAATTATCCGTTTGTTCTATCGGATGGAGTCACCGTTTATTACGCCAGCGATGGCGAGGGATTGGGTGGCTATGATATTTTTGTCACTCGCTACAACACGAATACCGACACTTATCTTGTTCCGGAAAATGTGGGTATGCCGTTCAACTCGCCGTACAACGATTATATGTACGTCATCGATGAATACAACAACCTCGGATGGTTTGCTTCCGACCGTTTCCAACCGGAAGGAAAGGTATGTATTTATGTATTCATCCCTAACACTTCCAAACAGACTTATAATTATGAAGCAATGGAGCAGCAAGAGATCATTCGTCTGGCACAGATTCATTCGCTGAAAGAAACCTGGACGGATAAACAAGCGGTTACCGAAGCACTGCAACGATTGAAAGCTGCTATCAGTCATAAGCCCAAAGAACGCCGTGCCATGGACTTTGAGTTTGTCATTGACGACCATACGACTTACTATCTGATGAGCGACTTTAAATCCGCAAAAGCCAAGACACTTTTCCAACGCTATCAGCAGATGGAAAAAGACTATTATCAACAAGAAGAAAAGCTGAACGGCCTTCGTCAACAATATGCCGGTGCCAACCAACAGGGAAAAGCCAAAATGGCTCCTGCCATTCTCGACCTCGAAAAGCGGATACTGCAAATGTCCGAAGAACTCGATGCTCTCGAAGTGAATGTACGTAATGCAGAAAAAACAAAATAAATAATAACTCTGAACTATGGATATACTCATTATCGCCGTTCTCATTATTGCCGCAGTCATACTGTTTCTGGTAGAACTGTTCGTCATCCCGGGCATTAGTCTGGCCGGAATTTCTGCATTGGTTTGCATCCTGTATGCCAACTACTATGCATTCACCAATTTAGGTATGGCAGGAGGATTTGTCACTCTTGGCATATCAACGGTTGCCTGTATCGGATCCCTGATTTGGTTTATGCGATCGAAAATGCTGGACAAACTGGCGTTGAAAAAAGATATCGATTCAAAAGTAGACCGTAGCGCAGAAGATAGCGTCAAAGTGGGTGATATAGGAATCAGTACTACCCGCCTGGCACAAATCGGTTATGCCGAGATTAACGGAAAAATTGTAGAGGTAAAGTCAATAGACGGGTTCCTCAATGAGAAGACTCCGATAATCGTAAGCCGGATCACCGACGGTACAATCATGGTTGAGAAACACAAAGAATAATATTCACTTAATAAAAACATCAATGGAATCATCTTTCTACTTGCCTATCTTTCTGATAGCCGGAGGTATTATCTTCTTGATAATATTTTTCCATTACGTGCCGTTCTTCCTTTGGTTGTCGGCTAAAGTTTCGGGAGTTAACATCTCGCTGATACAACTATTCTTAATGCGTATACGTAACGTTCCGCCGTATATCATCGTTCCGGGAATGATCGAAGCCCACAAAGCCGGTCTGAAAAATATCACCCGCGACGAACTGGAAGCCCATTATCTGGCTGGCGGACACGTAGAAAAGGTAGTTCACGCCTTAGTATCGGCATCGAAAGCCAACATCGAATTGCCTTTCCAGATGGCTACTGCTATCGACCTGGCAGGACGTGACGTATTCGAAGCTGTACAGATGTCTGTAAACCCGAAAGTGATTGATACTCCTCCTGTAACGGCTGTTGCGAAAGACGGTATCCAGTTGATAGCTAAGGCTCGTGTTACAGTACGTGCCAATATCCGCCAGCTGGTCGGTGGTGCAGGTGAAGATACGATCCTTGCCCGTGTAGGTGAAGGTATCGTTTCGTCTATCGGTTCTTCTGAAAACCATAAATCGGTATTGGAGAATCCGGATTCTATCTCTAAACTTGTACTTCGTAAAGGTCTGGACGCAGGAACTGCTTTCGAGATTCTGTCTATTGATATTGCGGACATCGACATAGGTAAGAACATCGGTGCGGCTCTGCAAATCGATCAGGCTAATGCAGATAAGAATATTGCACAGGCAAAAGCTGAAGAGCGCCGTGCTATGGCAGTAGCTTCCGAACAGGAAATGAAAGCAAAAGCACAGGAAGCTCGTGCCAAAGTGATCGAAGCAGAAGCTGAAGTTCCTAAAGCAATGGCTGAAGCTTTCCGCAGTGGAAACTTAGGCATCATGGATTATTATCGCATGAAGAATATCGAAGCTGATACTTCCATGCGTGAGAATATCGCCAAGCCGACAACAGGCAATGCTGGCAATCAGCCATTGAGCAAATAATCGTTCACAAACGCCGGAATCCGATTTTATTTCAGTCGTAAGACGTTCTCCCCTTTCCTATGGAAAAAGAAAGAGACTTCTTCTGAACTTAAATCCGGTTCCGGCGTTTCTATTTATAGATACAATCCTATTATAAAACTAAAACCTTTCAATGACATGAAAAAGTACTTTCCATCCTCTGAATTGATAATCAATGAAGACGGTTCAGTATTCCATCTTCACGTAAAACCCGAATGGTTGGCAGATAAAGTAATCCTGGTAGGTGACCCCGGACGTGTAGCACTCGTAGCTTCTCATTTCGAAAACAAAGAATGTGAAGTGGAAAGCCGCGAATTCAAAACCATCACGGGTACTTACAAAGGTAAACGGATTACGGTAGTCTCTACAGGAATCGGTTGCGATAACATCGACATCGTAATGAATGAATTAGATGCACTCGCCAATATCGACTTTGTCACCCGTGAAGAAAAGGATCAGTTCCGCCAACTGGAATTAGTGCGTATCGGCACATGTGGCGGTCTGCAACCCAATACGCCTGTCGGAACTTTTGTCTGTTCACAAAAGTCCATCGGTTTCGACGGGTTACTGAATTTCTATGCCGGACGTAATGCCGTATGCGATTTGCCTTTCGAACGTGCTTTCCTCAATCACATGGGTTGGTCGGGAAATATGTGCGCTCCTGCTCCTTACGTCATTGATGCCAATGAAGAATTGATTGACCGGATCGCCAAAGACGACATGGTACGTGGAGTGACAATCGCTGCCGGAGGTTTCTTCGGTCCTCAAGGACGTGAACTTCGTATCCCGTTAGCAGACCCGAAACAAAATAATAAGATTGAAGCGTTCGAATATAAAGGTTACAAAATTACCAACTTCGAAATGGAAAGTTCAGCTTTGGCAGGACTTAGCCGATTGATGGGACACAAGGCTATGACCGTCTGCATGGTGATAGCCAACCGACTTATCAAAGAGGCCAACACCGGATATAAGAATACAATCGATACGCTAATTAAGACAGTACTTGACAGGATATAAATCTATATTCAGGAGAGTTAAATTGTAATCGAAAGAATAAAATTGCAATTAAAAGAATGTATAACGGCTTGAATCTTTCACTGATAATATGTGTAGATTCAAGCCATTGTTTTTTTATTAATAACCAATTGTAAATCTCTCCTGATGATGTTTCGGATATTCCAGTTCATCAATCATGGCGGCGGCATAATCTTCAACAGAGATATGGCTGTTTCCTACAATATCTACAATCATATCATCTTTTCCCAACCGATAACGTCCTGTACGTACTCCCGGACGCATATCCGCTGCCGGAGAGAAAAATACCCAGTCTATTTCCTTTTCTTTCTTTAAAAAGTTCAGATAGAACTCTCCTAGAGCTTTCACTCCCGGCAATATATTTTCAGGTACTTCACCGGAATCCATCAGACGCAAGCCCGGAGCGATAAACAAAGAACCGGCACCGCCTACCATCAAAAAGCGATTAACACCCGCTTTCTTCACTCCATCAATAATGGTCAGATAAACTTTGATTGTTTCATCGTATATATCAGGATTATTCCATCCCGGATTGAATGCACTAATAACAGCATCTGCACCCTTACAAACGGCAGCCACTTCATCAAGCGCGGAGACATCGGCTTTCACCACTTTCAGATTTTCATTCTCTATCTTTATCTTTTCCGGATGACGAACCACTGCCGTAACCTCGAAACCACGATTCAATGCTTCATTCAGAAGGGCAGAGCCCACAAAGCCGCTTGCCCCGATAAGGACTATCTTTTTCACTTTCTCCATATTCTAATATATTATAATGTTACTACTATATAATAAATAACACTACAACATTCAGAATGTTAGTTCTCTTTTAGAAAATTAATTATCCGATATAAGATTCTATTGTCTCTTTCAACCTTTCCAAAGAATAGGGCTTTGAGATAACAGCGTTGCATCCTGCCTGAATAGCCTGTTGCTGTTCAGTATAGAAAGCATACGCGGTCACTGCAATAATAGGCACAGTCAGAGAAATAGTACGGATCTTTTCAGTGGCTTGAATACCGTCCATGATCGGCATACGAATATCCATCAGAATCAAATCCGGCTTTTCGCGGATAAAACTATTGATGGCTTCCTGTCCGTTGCGTACCCATGAAATAATATATTCCTTATTCAGAAGAATATTAAGTTGGACAAAGTTCGACTCAATGTCTTCTACCACTAATATCTTTTTACGTTTATCCTCATCGACGTTCTTCTTATGTGAGAGGCTTCTTTCAGCAACTTCTTTCGGTACTTCCTGATAAGGCAAATAGAGTGCAAACGTACTCCCCTGCCCCAATTCTGAAGTTACCTCGATACGGCCGCCCAGTCGTTCTACAATGCTTTTACAAATTGAAAGCCCTAATCCGGTGCCTTGCACAAAATCATTCAGTTTCTCAAACCGGGTGAAAATTTGAGGGAGTTTCTCTTTGGATATACCGCAACCCGTATCGCTGACATACAGTTTCAGCCAGGAGCCTTCATGTTTCAAGCCTAAAGTTATACTTCCCTTTTCCGTATTTTTAATTGCGTTCGACAAGAAATTGAACAATACCTGCATCACACGGTTACGATCAGTAGAAGTCCAGTATTCTCCTTCGGGACGAATCACTTTCAATTCTACATTCGACTTCATCTTCAGCTGGTGCACTTTTTCCACTTCTTCCACTAGTCCTGCGATCTCAACCTGCTGGAAATGCATTTCCGATTTGCCGGATTCAATACGGGAAAGGTCTAAAATATCATTAATCAACTGCAGTAACAGGTTGCTATTTCTCTGAATAATTTCCAGATACTCCATTTTCTCTTCTTCACTTTCTGTCACTGCGATAATCTCCGAAAAACCGACAATAGCATTCAACGGAGTACGAATTTCATGGCTCATATTAGCTAAAAAGACCGACTTCATTTTATCAGCATCTTCCGCACGACGTTTAGCTTCGATCAATTCCTGCGAACGCTGAATCCGGTCTCCGATATCATGTATCAACGCAAGTACCCTGTTTCCTTCAAAGGGGGCGATACGTGCCTGAAAATAATGCAGACTTCCATCCACTTCAAGCGGATATTCTATTTCCTTCAACTTACCATCACGCAAACATTCCCTAATGTTACAAATGAACAAGTCGCTAACCTCCGGTGAATAAATAGATCGTCCATCTGCTCCGCGTAGCACTTCCACAGGGTGAAGCAATATCGTTCCCGGTGCCATCAGGACATCGGTAATAAAGAAATTATCATCAAAAATAAAAATGAATTCCGGCAATGCTTCAATTATTTTGCGATTATACTCTTCCAGATATTTGATATGTTGCTCCTTTTCGCATTGTGAAGTGACGTTCACCGTATATGCCAGCAGTTTACCCGGATGACTTTCGCAACTCTCTTTGTAAGACAGAAAATGATCTTCCAGCCAAATTACTTTCCCTTGTTCACTTATACAACGAACTCTAATTTGTGAGGTCTTAGAGTCTGATGAAAGCATTTCTGCAAAGGCTTGTTTATAGAATTCAATATCTTCCGGATGAATAAACCGATAGAAATCATCTATATCTTCAAAAATGATCCCGGCATCCTTTAATCCCAGTGTAAAAAAATAATCGTTTGAAAAGGAGCATTTGCCCGTAATGATATCATATTCCCACAAAGCTATTTGATGAGCTGCAAGGACAGAAAGTATTTCTTGTGAGTTCTCCCGTATGAGTTCACTCTTTTCATTGGAAGAATATAAATTAATCGCTGGTTCCATAAGCATTATTGTTTTATTTTGTTTGGTGTACCACTGCATGGCAGCAAATATAAACAAATAAAGCACAAGTTGTGCTCAATTTTCTGTTTTTTACTTAGAAACAATTATCTTTGCTCATCCAAAAAGAAAAAACAATGATTCAAGATACTATCTGTGCCATCGCTACCGCTCAAGGCGGTGCTATCGGAAGCATCCGCGTTTCCGGTCCGGAAGCTATTTCTATTACCGGCAGCATCTTCAAGCCAGCCAAAGCTGGCAAATTATTGAGCGAACAAAAACCATATACTTTGACATTCGGGCGTATTTATGACGGAGACGAGATGATTGATGAAGTGCTCGTCAGCCTTTTCCGTGCTCCTCATTCGTATACGGGAGAAGACAGTACGGAAATCACGTGTCATGGTTCCACTTATATTCTTCAACAGGTAATGCAGTTGCTTATTAAAAACGGTTGCCGCATGGCCCAGCCGGGAGAATATACGCAACGTGCTTTCCTCAATGGAAAAATGGATTTAAGTCAGGCAGAAGCTGTGGCGGACTTGATTGCTTCTTCATCTGCTGCCACTCACCGATTGGCAATGAGCCAGATGCGGGGTGGATTCAGTAAAGAGCTGACAGATCTACGCAACAAGTTGTTGAATTTCACTTCCATGATTGAATTGGAGTTGGATTTCAGCGAAGAGGATGTGGAATTTGCCGATCGTTCGGCATTAAGGAAACTGGCAGATGAAATTGAACAGGTCATTTCGCGGTTGGCTCATTCATTTAGTGTCGGCAACGCCATTAAGAATGGTGTTCCCGTAGCTATCATCGGTGAAACAAATGCCGGAAAATCGACTTTACTGAATGTATTATTGAATGAGGATAAAGCCATTGTCAGTGATATTCACGGGACAACACGTGATGTAATCGAAGATACTGTCAATATCGGAGGAATCACTTTCCGGTTCATTGATACCGCCGGAATCCGGGAAACCAATGACACGATTGAAAGTTTGGGTATTGAACGTACTTTTCAGAAGTTGGATCAGGCGGAGATTGTTCTTTGGGTGGTAGATGCTGTGAATGCCGCTTCTCAAATTGAACAGTTATCGGAGAAGATAATTCCACGTTGCGAAGGAAAACATTTGATTGTTGTATTCAATAAGGCTGATTTGATTGAAGATAAACAGAAAGGGAATGTATTATCTTTATTAAAAGACTTCCCCAAAGAATCTACGGAATCTATTTTCATCTCGGCCAAACAACGGAAGAATACAAGTGAGCTACAAAAAATGCTTATTGATGCCGCACACTTGCCTACAGTGACACAGAATGATATTATTGTGACAAACGTAAGACATTACGAGGCTTTAAACAAAGCTTTGGAAGCTATTCATAGAGTACAAAACGGACTTGATTCGCAGATTTCCGGGGATTTTCTTTCGCAAGACATACGAGAGTGTATCTTCTTCATTTCGGACATAGCGGGTGAGGTTACGAATGATATGGTACTTCAAAATATCTTTCAACATTTTTGCATCGGAAAGTAAGTGGTGATTACCAACGATTAGCATATATCATCAACGATTATTAAGGCGTTCATTTTGAGCGCCTTCTTTTTTAGCCTTATAAGCGATGGTTATCGTTTATAGGGCTTTTTCAGCTCATTTTTGTACCGTATTTGTTGCTCGCTTGTTGAAGCCTTGTTTCTCGCCAACAAGGTAGTGTAGATTTGAGACACAGTGAGACGTGGTGAGACGCACTGAAACAAAAATGGAGAAATAAACGGAGAAAAGAATGAGCAGTAACATCGAAATCAAGAAAAAATGTAAGTGGTGTGGGCAGATTTTCATAGCCCACAAAACGACTACGAACTATTGTTCTCATAGGTGCAACAATGCAGCTTACAAGGAACGGATTAGGCAAGAGCGTATAGCTTCTTATCAAAAAGAGTTTTCAATGAACGCAGAAGAACCGTCTGTTGAAGACAAAGAGTTCTATACGCCACCCGAAGCCGCAAAACTCTTAGGAATTAGTCGAGCCAGCATTTACCGCTACATGGCAGATAACGTAATTAAAGCGGTTCAATTCAAAGGAAAAACATTAGTCAGGAGGAAAGACATTGAGCTTTTATTTGAAAATGCTGCGGAGTATAAGAAGAGAGTACCCATAGAGAAAGCCCCTATCACCGACTTCTACACCACCGCAGAAGTCAAAGAGAAATATCATGTAAACGAGTCATGGATATTTGTGGTAGCCAAGAAGAACAACATCCCCCGAACTTTCAATCGTGGTAAGACCTACTGGAGCAAGAAACATATTGACGCTTACTTTGCCAAGAAAGCCCCGAATCCAGACATTACCGAATGGTACAGCTCCCAAGAAATGCAGGAGAAGTTCGGCATGACCCTATCTGCCATCTATTGTTTCGTTTCCAAGAATGCCATCCCCAAGAAGAAAGAGGGCATCATGGTGTACTATTCCAAGAAGCACGTAGATATAGCCAAGGGCATTGCAGCACCCGAAGAACCGCAATATTATACGGTAGCCGAAGCGATGGAGAAGTTCAACCTCACTCGTGACCAACTCTATCACTATGCGAAGTACCATAATATCCCCAAGGTCAAGAAAGGCAAATACACGTTTATCTCCAAGCCCGAATTAGATAAGTTGCTTGCAGCCCCAAAGATTGAATAAGTTATTTCTTGGTGAATATACCCACCATTGAATCACCTTATTCCTTTGCACCAAACAAATGTAAAATTCTAAATATCAAACAGTATGTCACACACATGTACAAAAGTAACAGTTCGTCAGAGAGCGATTCGGAATAATCGCATCTCCTTGTATCTGGATTATTATCCGGCAGTCCGTAACCCCGAAACGATGCAGATGAGCCGCAGGGAATACCTCGGCATCTACATCTATGCCCATCCGAAGAACGAAATGGAACGGGAGTTCAACAACGATATGTTGAACAAGGCAGAGGCTATCCGCTGCATCCGGGTACAATCGCTCATCAATGAAGAGTTTGGCTTCTTGGATAAGACCAAACAGAAAGCCGACTTCCTCGCCTACTTCAAAAAAATGTGCCGGAATAAAGACCAGAAATGGCAGTTTGTCTATCAGCATTTCTACAACTTCGTCAAGGGACAATGTACCTTTGGCGATGTGAATGTGGATTTATGCAAGAAGTTCCGTGAGTACTTGCTGAACGCCAAGCAGCTTAAACACAGCAACCGCCACATTTCCCTCAATTCGGCATCCGGCTACTACTCTACATTCAGAGGATTGTTAAAGATTGCCTATCGAGACAAATGGTTTCGAGAAAACATCAATGACTATCTTGATAAAATAGAGCCACAAGATGTGAAGAAAGAGTATCTGACGCTGGACGAAGTGAAGCAACTCGCTGCCACACCTTGCGACATTCCTGTTCTGAAAGCTGCTTCTCTATTCGCTTGTCTGACAGGCTTACGTATCAGTGACATTCTCAATCTGCAATGGGAAGATTTCACTATCGCTCCCGACCAAGGTTATTGCTTGCGCATCAGGACACAGAAAACACAAACGGAAGCGACACTCCCCATCAGTTACGAAGCCTACGAACTATGTGGTACGCCCGGCACAGGCAAAGTATTCAAGGGCTTGAAACGGAGCATGATTAACTATCCGCTGAAGAACTGGCTCAAAAAGGCAGGAATAACGAAGCCGATAACCTTCCACGGATTTCGTCACTCCTACGCAGTAATCCAAATCTCCTTAGGTACAGATATTTACACTGTTTCAAAGATGCTAACTCACAAGAACGTTTCCACTACTCAAATCTACGCAGATTTGGTCAATGTAAAGAAACGAGAGACAGCAAATAAGATTTCACTGAAATAAATTACAGCTATGAAACGAGGAATCATAACAAACAACGGACATGGCATCCATATTTCTGATGGAGAAGTATGGATGACCGCTTGGGAGATTGCCGACTTGTTCTATACAACAGTTGGATCAATCAATTCCCGTTTAAATGCAATATTGAAAGCCAATATCTTAAAGAAGTATGACATCTGCCAATGTATAAAGTTGGAAAATGGGAATAGTGCCGATGTGTATAATCTCAACATGATTATAGCCCTATCCTATCAAATAAACACTGGACATTCTGCTGCATTCAGAAAATGGCTTATCAGTAAAGTTGCCTCCAAACAAAAGGGCATATCTCTCTTTATTCCTATAAGCGCAGCTAACATGTACAATTGCTAATACATTTGCTAAAAGTCCAACTTGGTTTTATTCTACGTTGGACTTTTCTTTTCTATTTTGGCACAGTTGACCTAGAATAATGCTACCTTTTGGTGACAAATGCTGCCACTTTCAGGGAAATGTATTTATACATCTTGCTAATGATATATATTTGCACACAAACGATTAGCATATATTATTATGAAGCAGAAAAAGATAGAACATATTACTTTGAATCTGATTGTTTTCGGGACAATCGCTATCATTGGTGTTTTAGCCCGCCAGACCGTACTTCACTATGGTTGGGATGAGTTCAGCAGCTACCTCATTTTAGTGGTATGCTCCATTATCATGGGAGCTATCTATCTCAATCTGCAAATGGTATTCAGTCAAATTCTTTCGCCAACAATAGAAAAGTGGTTCATGAGATTTGAGTGCTACCGCTATAAGCTTGTGGTAGTTGAAACTCCAATTGCACACGCTGAACTTATCGAAAGTTCTATTATTTCGGAATCCTGCATTTCAGAGCCAAAAATTGAAATAGAAACGACATCTGACACAACAGAAGAAGTTTCTATTTCATCGTGTTCAAAACTCAACGAAGAAGTGGCAGAGCTTCCAAAGGAAGAAGCCACACCTTCTACCATCAACAATATATCCATCGAAGAATCCAATCAGCCAACAGAATACGAGATATTCCGTGCCAACGCTATGGCTGAAAAAGAACGAGCATCGCAAGAAAAGTTAGATAAAGTTCTCTCATATACGAAACAGAACTTGGCTCTCTACCTTAGCGAAACTGATCTCAATCGTCTATGTGGATATATCACGGAATACTTCCTATCCGATTCCTTGCCTAAAGTGGAGCAGATAAAGGTTGACACTCAATTAAGAGCCATTGACATCATGCACTTTGGCTGGAATATAGGTAAGGCATTTGGCAAGCCACGCCTACAGACTGCCACATTTATAAAAAAGGTATTCGCTCATACTCTACGTGATTCTGAAATATCCACCATTGAGCGCAAAATGTCGCATACGGAATCAGAGTGCAAAATTAAACTGGATAAAAGAATTGCATTGTAGCAATCTATCAGACATTATCTATTGCATCCTAGTAGTCCATATTCATTTTCACGACTCTAAGGTATTCCTTTGCTTGCAATCCCAAGCCATAGCCATAAATGTATTCTGTAAAATGCAGACAATTTATTAATACACATACAACATTTTTCAATCATACAAATTAGCTTCTTCTTTGGAAAATGTTCTTTGATGGATTAGTATCTATAATTCGTTCTCAAGATAAAATCGTAAAAACCGTTGATTAGGCCTTCGATTTTTTCTTGCTCATTCATAATCAATGAAGGGTGGTATGAATCAATTAACAAAATCTCTGCTTCTGAGTTATAATAACACCAATTATTTATTTTCCTAAATCCTTCCTTGAAATCCTGAAAAACGTAATCTAAAGCAATACTAAGAACCTTTCGGTATTTATCTTCAGCATCATTGCTTCCACCACAAACGATGATATTAGGTTTTAATATATCTCTAATTTGAGTACGCAAAAATAATTTATCCCGCTCTGCATATGCCCATATAGTATTCCAATTAGCAGAACTCCCTCCTGCAATTTTCTTAGAATTCACAATAGCAAGTGGATATTTTTTGAAAATATCCTTTCTCGAAGATATTTCACTATATTTAGGACAATAGTCGATTCTTGTTGTCATAATACCTTCAAGCCAGTACGCTAAAACATTACCAAATATTTCTGAGCCTTCCGACCAATCCCAATCCTTATAATCTTCGCCTTCATTCCCATTGGGCTCTTTAAGCAAAAACAAAACACGTCGTTTAGATTCAGTCCACAGACATTCAGGCCAATTCCGATTTAATTTATCTGGCATTTTATTGCTTATGGCAGCCCAACATAAGCCATCATCTACAATTCTGTCTCTTATTTCTTCTGGATATGTTTTCCTAAGGTTTTCAAAAAGAGCTATTTCAGATTCATAAATAGTACTACTTTCTATTTGATTTTTCATCTTCATCAGGAATAATTATCAATCACTATTAGTTTTCTAATCACAAAGATAGCTAAATCTCTTGTAATCACCACTTATTATCATCAAAAGTTATCTCACAGTTATATTTTGGTGAATGATTTCACCATTGAAACACCTGTTTCCTTTGCCATCGAACAATTAAAAACGATTGGCGTATGCAAAAAGAAACAGTAACATTTGATAAGCTGCCCGAAGCGGTAGGTTATCTGACCGAACAGGTCATCGAGTTGAAAAAGATGGTAGCAGAACTCCAGCCGCCAGCATCAGACAAACACGTGTTGGTTGAAATTGAGGATGCTTGCCGTATCATCCGAAAAGCCAAGCCTACCATTTATACATTGGTACGCAAAGGGCAGCTTCCTGCCTATAAGAAAGGCAAGAAACTCTATTTCTACGAAGACGAACTTCTGACATGGATTGAGAATGGTCGAAGAAAAACTTCCGAGCAAACATACGAAGAAATGCTTGCCAATATGCAAGACGGTGTCCGTCATAAACCCAAATCATCCGTGAAACTTTAATAGATGTAGCTATGGATACGTATTCTATTAATCCGGTATCTATCATTGATGAAGCGATTGATTTAAGCACAAGATTGTCCGGTTCGGCATTCCCCGTCAGCATATTCCCAAACAAAATCCAACGCATCATTCGTGAGGTACACGAATGCCATAACTACCCTACTGACTATATAGCCGCAGCCATCCTCACGGCAATAGCAGTTGGCATAGGCAACACGCACCTTGCCCAAATCAAGCAAGGATGGACGGAGAGCCCCATCCTATATATGGCATTGATTGGAAGACCGGGAGCTAACAAAAGCCATCCGCTCAGCTTTGCGATGAAGCCGTTTCTTGATTATGATTACAAACAGAATCAAGAATTTGAGAAAATGCTTGCCAAGTACGATGAGCTGATGAGCATGAGTCGCAAGGAACGTGCGGAAAGCGGTAGTGAGCAATTTCCACAAGAGCCTATCCGCAAACGCTTCTTGGTTTCGGATGTAACGCCCGAAGGATTGAGCCTCATTCATGCTCAAAACAAACGTGGGTTATGCTTGTGGGCTGATGAATTATCCGCTTGGTTCAAGAATTTCAACCGCTATAACAACGGTTCGGAGGAACAGTTTTGGCTATCAGTATTCAGTGCAAAGACTACCATATCCGACCGCAAGAACGCCAAGAGTTCCATCTTCATCAAGCGTCCGTGCATATCGGTTATTGGAACTATCCAAAAGAAAATCTTGAATGAGTTGGCTAAGGGTGAACGTTCCAGCAATGGGTTCATTGACCGTATTCTGTTCGTGATGCCCAATCTACAACAGAAGGCACGTTGGAATGACACGGAACTGCCGGAGAATATCGAGCAAGATTGGAATACCATTATTGACAAGCTGATACAACAGGAGTATGCCCTCAATGAGTTTGGAGAGATAGAACCGCAGATTCTTCTTTTCACGGAGGATGCCAAGAGACGGCTTTACGAATGGCAGCACCACTTCTCAGAGTTGTGCGACCAAGAGGCAAACGACACCATTGTGAGTATCTATTGCAAGTTGGAGATATACATCATCCGCTTTTGCCTGATTATCCAATTAGCCCGATGGACTTGTGGAGAGTGTAGTAAAACCTATATCGACCCGTTGACTGTAGAACGAGCCATCAAACTGACGGAATATTTCAAGGAATCCGCATTGAACGTTCAAAATATCCTCAATGAAAATGCGCTCAACAGCCAACAACAAGCGATAGTCAATCTGCTTCCTCCATCCTTTACAACAGCCCAAGCTATACAGATAGCCGAGCAGAACGGAATGAAGGAACGGACATTTCAACGCTTTCTCAATGACAACATCGGAACATTGTTCCGCAAAGAGAAACATGGAGAATATTCAAAGATTAACCCGTGACATTTTTGTCGGTTTTGACACTTCCCAAGCGAAAACGACAATAGCGACAAAAGTGACACACCCAAAAGAGACATATACAATGAATACACATAGATTCATATTAGAACCCTACAAAGGTGCAAGCACTCGGCACACGTGCCCGAACTGCCACCGCCAAAGATGCTTTTCCAAATACATTGATAGAGAGAAGCAAATCAAGTTCCCAGAATACGTGGGGCGTTGTGACCATGAGCAGAAATGCGGTTATCACTTCACGCCTCGTGATTACTTTGAGCAGAATCCATCTGAAAAAGAAAAGTTTGCTGAGAATAGCTTCGGAAGTTATACACCTATTAAAGAAGTAAAACCGATAGCCATCTCCTACATGGATTTGGATATAGTCAACCAATCATTACGAGGCTATTCTGCGAACAAGTTATTTCAGTTTCTATCGGTTCAATTCGGAGAGGCGGAAACATTGAATCTTATGAAGAGATACAAGGTTGGTACATCCAAGTATTGGGATGGTGCAACCGTATTCTGGCAAACAGACAATCAGAGTAAAGTCAGAACTGGTAAGATAATGCTTTACAATTCCGAAACGGGTAAGCGAATAAAAGAACCATACAATCATGTTACGTGGGTGCACTCCGTATTACACAAAGATGATTACAATTTGAAGCAGTGCTTCTTCGGTGAGCATCTGCTTTCCGAAGACAAAAGCCGTCCAGTTGCACTGGTCGAAAGCGAGAAAACGGCAATTATTGCATCTTACTATCTGCCGCAATTCCTATGGATAGCATCAGGTGGAAAGAACGGTTGCTTTAATGTCAACAGCCTATCCGTTCTGGCAGGAAGAAGAGTTGTATTATTCCCTGATTTAGGTGCAACCGACTATTGGCAGAGCAAAATCAGTCTAATGAAAAGCTGCGGAATTGAAGTACAAATGTTCGATTATTTGGAAGCCAACGCTACCGAAGACGAACGCAAAGAGGGGTACGACATAGCTGATTATCTACTCAAAGTGAAGCCTGACAAAGCCATTCTTCAACAAATGATAAGGAAGAATCCTGTCTTGAAAACACTGATAGATACATTCGATTTAAAGCTCATCAGCGTACAACAAGGCACTCCACAACCGAAGGTTTTACCACCCAAGAAGCGAGGATTCAGACTTTGAACTCAGGGAGAAGAATCGAGACTTTTTTACTGTAGCAAGTTAATGTCGGTGTATTACATTCCCCGACCACTTGCTCCTCAAAAAGTCTGAGGAGGCGGCTCCCGATGGTCACACATTATTCACTTAAAACAGATTCAAATGGAAAAGAAATATACAGTAACACTCCGTCTGTCATATCAGCAATACGCATGGCTTGGTGCGCTTTGCAGACGGAGCAAGCAGACTCAGAGCGAAGTCATCCGTTCGCTCATCGAGAACGGTTCGGTACGTGAACGAATCACGCAAGAGCATATCCACATCATCCGGCAATTGATAGGCGAAAGTACTAATCTTAACCAGTTGGCCAGGCAAGCCAATACCTACGGTTTCTTTGCCGTTGCGGACAAATGTGAGGAAATGGCTCAGCACATTAATCAACTTATAAAACGACTGAAAGATGATAGGTAAACAAACTAAAGGGACTTCGTTCGGTGGATGTGTCCACTACGTCCTCAAAGAGGAAAAATCCAAGTTATTAGAAGCGGTCGGAGTAGAAGGAACACCCGAACAGATGGCAGAGCAATTTGAGTTACAATCGCTACTCAACGACAAGGTAAAGAATATTGTCGGACATACTTCGCTCAACTTCTCACCGGAAGATAGCGAACGCTTGAAACATGATGATGAACTGATGTTGCAAATTGCCCATAACTATATGAAGTTGATGGGCATCGAAAACACGCAGTACATCATTGCCCGGCACATCGACCGTGAACATCCACATTGCCACATCGTCTTTAATCGAGTGGGCAATGACGGCAAAACGATTAGCGACAAGAATGACTTTCGCAGGAATGAGAAAATTTGCAAAATGTTGACCGCCAAATATCGCTTGCATTTTGCCAATGGTAAAGACCATATCAAGGAGGAACGATTGCGCCCTTATGACCGAGCAAGGCATGAGATATACAAAGCGTTGAAAGAAGAACTGTCCCAAGTACAAAATTGGGCTGACTTAAAGGATGCACTTGCCGACCGAGACATTGATATGAAATTCAAGGTCAGCCGAACTACACGGGAAATACAGGGGGTAAAATTTGAGTACAACGGTTTTTCTTTCTCCGGCTCTAAGATTAGCCGAGAGTTCAGCTACTTGAATATCGACAACCGACTGGAAGAGAATGCTTGTGCATCCTTGTTGGAGTCAGCCAAGCAAGAACCCAAACAGCAGAAAGAAGAGGTGCTGCAAAGCGTTTCCCATTCCGATGATGGCTCAAGCATCAGTCTCGGCTTGCTAAACGGCAACTCATCCTACGATGCCACTGCAGCAGAAGAAGCCGAGTTCAATCGGCTGATGAAAAAGAAAAAGGCTAAGCGCAAGCGAGGCTTTCATTTATAATCCACTTTTTATTAACACTTTAAATTCAATTATTTATGGAAGATTTGATTCTTGATTTCAATCTCTACTTGTGTGAGAAGTTCGGCTACAGAAACAGTTGTAGCGTGATGCAAAATGCCAATGGCTTTTGTGTGAACATCAGTGAACGTGATCTGGACTGCTATATCCGCTTCTGGGAGTATAGCTGTGGAAGAGGCAACTTTCCCGACTGGTCTATCATCATTGTTCGCAGTAACTTCAAGAAAAACCAAGAAGAAAGCCTGAAAGATTTGGCTCGGTTCTTCAAGGAGTACATGCCACGCTACGGTTACAAATACCTCTGCACCGAAGATGATGACTACAAGTATTATCAGACACTTGGCTTAAAGTGTATCATGGACGGTTTTTGTCCCAATTATGCATTAGCACTAAAGGATTTGAATGTCTGAGACATGGTTTTAGAGTTAAGGAGGGGATTTTTCCTCTCCTTTTCTTTTTCGATGTGCCCTAATGAGCTGATTCCTCTATTATGAATGTTGGCAATAAAAGTGTTATTACTACATTTCTCATAATATATGCAATGATTGAGAGCGAAGAAATTACTGTATCAGGTTACTTCGCTCTACATATTACATCATTTCCCCAACGACTTAAAGACCTTCGCAATACAACGCTTTTTCTGTTCCATATTGGGATGAACATATAAGTCTAAAGTGGTCGAAATATTGGAATGTCCTAACAATACACTAACGGTCTTGTAATCACAGCCAGCTTCTATACAACGAGTGGCAAAGCTATGGCGCAGGCCATGATATTTCAATTTGGGAATACCTAACTTCGCCATTAATTTGCCGTAATAATTACGGTAAGTACGAGGCTCGGTTGGATATTCATCATTAGTCAAAACATAGAAATCTTCATTAACGACCTTCTTCAGTGGTTTTACCATTGCAAGAAGGTCCTTTGTCATAGGAATTTTCCGACATGAGTTTTGTGTCTTGGGAGTGTTGATAACCAGCTCGGTATATTTCTCCGTCCCATTAATAATGTAAATCCGTTCAATTGTACGATTGACTGTTATCGTTCCCTCTGAAACATTGATGTCACTCCACTTCAAAGCGCAGACTTCCCCTATACGAAGTCCGGTACAAAGACTGATGTAGATACCCAGTCCAGCAAAGGAAAAATGACTTTGAATATGATTGAGTATTTTCTTGTGATTAGCAACCGATAGTACTTCCAATTCTTTGGTTGTTGAAGAAGACGGATATTTGATGTCCCACTCTTGATAATCCATCCATTCATTTTTTACGCCGAATTTCATAACCATTTTCAGTACAATCAAAATGTCTTTTACGGATTTCACATTCAGTCCATTCTCTATTTTCTGCAAAACAAATTCTTGCACAGCCTGTTCATGGAGTGTATCGCTTTCTCCAAAATTTGGAAGAATATGATTTTCCAAGATAAGCACATAAGCAGCCATTGTGGACTGCTTCACATAAGGTTGCTTGTACTCTTTCCATGCAACCGAGATTTCTCTAATTGTTTTCTGTCCCATAATCGTATATTAATATGTTGTACATATAATTAGAGAATAATAAATCCCAGATGTTCCCCATTTGAGATTCCCGGAATTTAGTGAAGAGTGGGAAATATGTAAAGTGTCCGAGCTATTGGACTTCTATTCAACCAATTCTTTAAGCTGGGAGCAACTTGAATATGGAACGAAAGCCATGATGAACTTACATTATGGACTAATTCATGTTGGGCTTCCTACTATGGTTGATTTGACAAGAGATAATTTACCCAATATCAAAGAGGACAATATGCCCAAGAACTTTGAATTGTGTAAAGAGGGTGATGTGGCTTTTGCAGATGCCTCGGAAGATACGAATGAAGTAGCCAAGCCTATTGAGTTCTTTGACCTTGCAGGAAAAAACATTGTATGTGGATTGCATACAATTCATGGACGTGACAATAAAAATAAAACTGTTATCGGCTTCAAAGGATATGCTTTTTCGTCATCTGCATTTCATAATCAGATTAGACGAATAGCACAAGGAACAAAAATCTATTCCATCAGCACAAAGAATTTTTCCGAGTGCTTTATTGGCATTCCGTCCAAAGTAGAGCAAACGAAAATAGCCACGCTCTTGCGACTTATAGATGAGCGCATCGCTACCCAAAACAAAATCATTGAGAAACTGCAGTCCTTAATCAAAGGACTAAGAGTATGTTGTATGCAAAGAGTTTATGGCAATAACGTGTATTTAAGCGAAATTGCACAAATATATCAGCCGCAAACAATATCTTCAACAGAATTAACAGAAGATGGTTTTCTTGTATATGGGGCAAATGGGATTATTGGCAAATATAAGGATTACAATCATGAAACGGAACAAATTTGTATAACTTGCCGTGGAAATACTTGTGGTATGGTAAATTATACAAAACCAATGTCTTGGATAACTGGAAATGCAATGGTGATAAATACAGATAAGTATCAAGATAAGGTGTGTAAGAGATATTTATATCATTATCTTTCTGCGTATAACTTCAATAGTATTATTTCTGGCTCTGGACAGCCGCAAATAGTACGTACTCCATTGGAAAAGTTAAAAATAACATTGCCCACTATTTCTGAACAAAAACAGAAGGCAATTATTTTTGATAAAATTCAAGACAAAATAGATATTAATCATAAAGTATTAAATCTTTATATAGGTCAAAAGCAGTATCTACTCCGTCAAATGTTCATATAAACATCTGGCGGAGCAAGTATTGCTTCAAATAATTATAGGAATCATACTGTGCGATTTGATTTGATAGTTTTCTTTCCAAAGATTGCATTAGGTTTGCGATGAAACTTTGCTTACTTTTACAAGGTATAGGCAACCTTAAATCCGTGAGAGTTGATAGCACTATATAAGGAGTGTTGCTTGAACTCTTTTCTATTGCAATTCTTTTGGGTAGCAGTACTTTTAACGCCCATTTAATGTATTGGATATTTTCGGAGAACAAGTCTAATACATAAGTCCTTTGATAAGCATTAAACTTTCCCTTATAATAATTGATATATCCCAAATTAGCACCATTTCCAGAGATTAGTAAAGCTTCTGTATCAAAAGCGAAGCTATCAATTTTGAATGGTTGTTCTGCACAAGTAAAAAATGGATAAATCCCATTATCTACCTGTGCATTTGCATCAAGTTTCCCTGTTGTAATTTGACAAATATCACCAAGTTTTACATATGTGTTTCCACTTGTTGATTCTTTAATGCAATGCTGTGCAATTCCTTTGATTAAGGATTATGCAGTTTATAGGTCTGCGATTAGTAAACATTTGTTCGCACGCAAAGATTTGTTAGAAACTACTATATGCTTGTCGAATATTGCGACATTGAAAAATGGTTACGCATTCCAGAGTGGCAAGTATAATGCACTGGGCAAATGGAAAATCCTCACAATAACAAATGTGTCTGGCGAGCGATATATAAACGATGAAGATTACAATTGCATAATCAACTTGCCGAACGATATACAAGACCACCAAGTTTTAAAAGAAGGAGATATTTTAATCTCTCTTACGGGTAATGTTGGGCGTGTTTCTCTTTGTAAGGATGGAGACTATTTGCTCAACCAACGAGTTGGTTTGTTACAACTTGCGAAAAATGTAAATCAAGAGTTTCTATATCAAATTTTATCTTCTCAAAGATTTGAAAATAGTATGATTGCTTGTGGTCAAGGTGCTGCCCAAATGAATATTGGCAAAGGGGATGTAGAAAGCTATGTATTACCATATTCCTCGAATGTCAATAACATTCTTTTGGTCGCAAAAATATTACACTCATACGATGAGTACATCATTAATGAGCAGCGGAAACTAACATTGCTAACCATGCAGAAGCAATATTTCCTTGCCCAGATGTTTATATGAACATCTGTTGCAATAGATATAGCTTTTGTTTCTGCATGACATTCTGTATTCTTTCTTCAATCTCGGCTTTTCTTTCAAGCGATGACAGAAAAGTTGAGATTTTTATTTGCCACTCAATTTTTGGTACTATTATTTTGAACATTGCCAAGTCTTTCTTCTGAATATTGGGTAAGCCAGAACCTATACGCAGTTTCATTATGGCATCCTCATTCGATTTAAGATAATGGTACAAGTACATATTATCCACCTTGTCTGCAATGTTTTGAATGGAATAACAATGACCACCGCTCCAAAATGGTGAGGTGTTGAATTGTACATACCCACAAGAGTTTCCGCCCTCACTTATTGAAATAGTACTGGCTTCTACATTGTAATTGTCATAATAGCCAGATGGCTCTGTACCACCATTCATTACATAATAATTACCACTATCAGAGAGATTTTCCCCATTGATTTGTTTACCCTTAACAATGTCACATAGATCAGACAGTAGAACAGTAGAACCTTTTACGCTTTTGAAAAGTCTTTCTGAAATCGCAGACTTTAGTTTTTTCAAATCCTCAATGATTTTGTTTTGGGTTATGATGCGCTCGTCAAGTAACTTTAAAAAAGTGGCAATTTTATCTTCTTCCTGCAAAGATGTAGTATAAACAGGGAAAGAAGCATATTCCTGTGAATTTATACCGGGCTGTCCAGAACGAGCAGACATTACAGAAATCCATTTCTTATATCGAAGTGTATGCAGTTGGGAAAACACAAAATATGAATTGTGCTTATAAATATTTGCACGTATAAGAAATCCGGCAAAATATAGCTTACCATCACTATTGCGGTAAAGATAGCTTTTTCCTGTACTTGCTCCTGTACGAGCAAGAAGAATATCATTCTCTTTTACGAGATAACGATCCTCCAGTTCTCCATCTGGAGAAACAACATCATCATACAGATATTGAGAAGAAACTTCATCAATATCTGTAATCCGGATATATTTATTATTCCCATCGAAAGATTTGGCTGCTGCATTCATACCATAGTCAAATCCTTTTGCAATATCTCCAAATGTTGCCATTTTCCACTCTCCGCTAAATTCCGGGAATCTCAAATGGGGAACATTGAGGATTTTTTTATCTTTATTATCTATTGCCATCGTTGTTATTATTTTGTAGGATTCAAGTCAAATGGAAGTAACGGAGTTTCATCATTTCCATCATTAAAACGGTCAAAATCCGATATGTATGATTTGTCTTGAATCAGTTTATATTTTTCATATTCGCTATAAGCCTTATCTCTTGCTTCCTCTTGTGTCACTTTTCCGGCTGTATCGCACGGCTCGTAATCCATCGTTGCAAGATATTGTTGAAGAAACTTCTTCCAATCATCCATAGTTGAAACAATATGACGTGCAGCACGTGATTCTGCCATATCAAGAAAAGCAGTTGTGATAAGATTCAACTGGGACAATTCAGAATCTGACAGGTAATTTTTTGCGACGATGGTATCAGACTTTTGCACTCTTCCGTCAGGAGCTTTCTTCCACGTGGTAAGTCCCATGTAAGGTTGCTCGGAATCAGCCCGTTGATAGATAATTTCCGCAGCCGTATGATGAGTAACGGCAAGGTGCATCATATTTTGTACCATCTTGAAGAACAACTTTGTGTCTTCTGATTTCGGGTCGTAATCCGCACTACATTCTGCATAAATGTCAGTTATCTTTTGGTAATATCTGCGCTCTGAGGTGCGTATTTCACGAATACGCTCAAGCAAATCGTCAAAATAGTCTTTCCCGAAATGTTTGCCCTGTTTTAGTCTCTCATCATCAAGGGCATATCCTTTAATGATAAACTCTTTCAACACTGAAGTAGCCCAAATGCGGAATTGAGTAGCTTGATAGCTGTTTACCCTATACCCCACTGCAACAATAGCATCGAGGTTGTAAAATAGCGGCATACGTTCCACTTCCCGGTCTCCTTCTGTTTGAACTATCCCAATTTTTCGGATAGTTGCCTCTTTGGAAAGTTCTCCTGTTTCGTAAATTTGTCCGAGATGATAATTTATGGTTCTGACATCAACCCCAAACAAGTCCGCCATCCTTTTTTGTGACATCCAGAATGTTTCGCTATTGAAAATGACTTCTACACGTGCCTCTCCTTGTGCTGTTTTATACAACAATATATTAGAACTTAGCGAATTATGCATAAGTTCAGCCATTGAGACAGATTGTGAGAAAAAGCCTCGTGCCTGTTGGACGAGCAACTTTTTGCCATCTGCATTTTCCGCAATAATCATACATGCCATACGAGAGAGTCGGAATATATTTACCTTGCGAAATGAGCCGTTTCCTATCTTGACCATATCAACCGCTTGGTTGAAATGCTCGTCCACATTCATTCCTTTTTCTCCGGCTACTTTAATGGCTTTATCTATGACTCGTTGAAATTTCCAATAAGCAGAATAACCCATCGCACCACAAAGGTCACGAGAACTCCAGTATTCATTCCCGTTTTCATCCTTGCGGCATATATTCTCAAATGAAGGTGTCATCTGAGGTATGTTGTCATTTTCACCCATTGCTATTACTTTTCTGAACTATTCTACCAGTCCCAATTCTTTCAGATACACTTCAATCTCTTTGTCGAGTTCAGCACGTTTGGCTTCCAACTCCTTTATCTCTGCCATTACAGCCTTTATGTCGATAGGTTCTTCCTCTTCAAAGGTATCAACGTAACGGGGAATATTCAGATTGTAATCATTCTCGGCTATTTCTTGAAGAGAGGCAAGGTGACTATACTTTTCTATTTCCTTGCGGTCACGATAAGTCTCGACAATCTTTTGGATATGCTGCTCGCGGAGCTTGTTCTGAGTCTTTACCTTTTCAAACTCCTTGCTTGCATCAATAAACAGAATATTGTCATCTTCTTTACGGCACTTCTTAAAAACAAGAATACAAGTCGGAATACTTGTGCCATAGAAAATATTTGCAGGTAATCCTATAATAGCATCCACATAGTTTTTCTTTTCTATAAGGAAACGCCGGATAACGCCCTCCGCATTTCCTCGGAATAGTACACCATGCGGAGCAACACAAGCCATTGTACCGCCCTCGTTCAAGTGATAAATCATGTGCAGGATAAAAGCATAATCGGCAGTCTTACGTGGTGCAAGCCTTCCTGCTTTGCTGAAACGATCATCAGTATTGAATTTGTCGGCAGCACTCCATTCTGCAGAGAACGGAGGATTTGCAACTACAGCATCAAACTGAGTATCACCAAACGCATCCCATTCAAGTGTATCACCATTCTCAATCTTGAAGTTGCTGAATCTGATGCCATGAAGCAACATATTCATTCGGGCAAGGTTATAAGTTGTAGGATTCTTTTCCTGTCCATAAATATCAACTGCATTTCCGATATTGGCAGCACGAAGAAGCAACGAGCCACTACCGCAAGTAGGGTCATATACATTGCGCAAACGCTGGTGTCCGATGGAAACAATTTCTGCTAAGATACGGCTGACCTCCTGCGGAGTATAGAACTCTCCAGCCTTTTTCCCGGCTCCTGCGGCAAATTGCGAAATCATATATTCGTAAGCATCACCCAAAATATCAATCTCCTGCGATGCCTCTACTCCGAAGTCTATATCATCTAATGCAAGAAGAACGTTACTAACGAGCGTGTTTTTATCGTCAGCTGTCTTGCCCAATTTAGGCGATGCCAAGTCTATATCCGAAAACAATCCGCCAAAATCCTCTTCACTATCCTGTCCCAACGTACTGTCTTCAATACGCTTCAATGAACGTTCGAGCATAGGCAAGATATTTTCTTTACGCTTGATAGCCTCAATTACTGACGAAAACAAAAATTTTGGTTCTATGAAATAACCAATATTCTCCAAGCATTGATTTTTCGCTTCTTCTTGTAGTTCAACCGCATCTGTATCATCCATTTCCCACAATTCCTTAAAGGTTATTTCATCATCCACCAAGGCATTGTTGGCATACTTCTCTATTTTCTCCGACAAGTACTTATAGAAGATGAAACCTAATGTAAAATACATAAAGTCGCTTGCCGACATATTACCACGCAAACGATTTGCAACCTCCCAAAGTTGGTCACGGAGTTTCTGCTGTAATTCTTCGCTCATATTATTTTAGTATTTCTTTTACTACTTGTTTGATTTTTACACACATATCACAAAGCCATGCACATCCATTATCCCAATTATCTTTATCATTCATATCCCCCATAGGATGAAGAATAAGGAAACGACTTGCCTTTTTATTTTCATCTAGTCGCCATTCTATTTCATTAGGATTTATAATCCCTAATATTTTAGATACCAATTCTTCATTTGACTTAAATCGGGTAATGATATCCTTGTCCTCATTAACATACAATCCTGCTGACAAACAATTATTTTTAGTATTTAATGTCATACAAAGATGATATGCTGATGATCCTAAACCTAGGTCATACCAATGCTGAGCTTGTGGTTTACGCAGCTTAAATTCCCTTATAAAGGCAGAGTGTTTTGGAGCTTCGTTGTTGAACTTTTCCCAAAATGCTAATTTCAAGTTTTCTGTTTCTGAAAGTGCTGCCGTCTTTTTCATTGCCTTTGCCCAAGTATTAGGTCGTTCTACAATATTGAACTTAGGTGCAGGTTCTGAATCATTGATTTTCCACAATTCTATTTCTATTAAGAAAAACTCGAACTTGTCATCCGTATGCTGATTTAACCATTCTATTGCTTGTTTATGCTCGTCACGTGCTTTTCTGACAATCCAAATTATTACTTCAGCTTCTTTACCTGAAGCATACGTTATGATTTTGCCAAGATGGTCATGATTTGTTTCCTCTAGCTGATTCTCAATGATTATCCGTCGTCCCGTCCCCTCCTCTGTCGCAAATAAATCAACACTGAAATCGCCTACATTGGATTCCTGTTCTTCAACGACTATATCAATACCTACAGCCTCGCTGAGAATTTCCAAATTCTCTTCTTTTGCAAGCCAAGGAGTAAAATCTTTGGCTTCATGTTTCCAGACAGAACGAAGGTCTGTTATCTGCTCCAGTTTACCTAATTTCATGATTGAATAACTTTTAATTATTCCCAATTAAACGTTTTTATAATACTACGCAATCTTTCCATAATTCTCGTCAAAGCCTTGCGAGTTTTGATAAGACCGAGATGCTTTTCTTTCAATGCCTTTTGTATAATCTCAGGCTGTTCTTTTTGCAAATAGTCATACTCTTTTATGTAAAGATTAAGCACTTCGGCAGAAATTTGTTCATCATTAGCCAAATCACTTACAGCCTTATTGCGTTCTGACACAATATATTGGTTCAAACGTTCCTCTAATTCATTTGTTCCATCTGCTCTATTGCGCCCATTCATGAAGTTTTCCTTGTCTTCATCTACATTCTTTTGAATAAAGCCGTCGATGAGTTTTGCTTTGCCTCGCATTCCAGCATCCTTAATCATTGTATCAAGGATATGCTTGCGCTTTTCTGAATAATCATCGCTATATGGGTCAAGTTCCGCAATGAGTTCAAGAATATACGCCACATTGATAATGTCACTATGCAGAAGTTCAAGACAGAAATCAATGTCTTCCAGCCCTTGATTATTCCCGTATGGGGCAGGATCTTCCGCAACAGTTGACGGTGTAGCAGGTGGATCAATAAACCCAACTGTAATATCAAGGTATTTACTCTTATAATCGTTAAACTGCTGTTCGGTCATACCGAGGTCTTCAGCATCCTCGCTGTAATCTTCGTATATCTGAACTTCTGCATGTTTACGAATAATGTCACGGAACGCAAGTACAAAATTCTTCTTGTCATTTTCACTTTGCAGAAGGTCTATACTACTTGGCGTTGGATATTTTTGCAGAAAATCTGTTGCCAAACTCTTGTACTCCTGCTTTACTTTTTCAAACGGAGGACGTACTATATCTTCAGGATTGTCGGAATTGCTAAACAGTTTTATAGACGTATCAACATTGTTTTTCAGGTCACGGAAGCATACGATTTTACCGAATCGTTTCTTCTCGTTCAACACTCGGTTGGTACGACTGAACGCTTGCAACAACCCGTGATATTCCATGTTCTTATCCACATAAAGCGTGTTCAGCTTTTTACTGTCAAAGCCTGTAAGGAACATTCCCACGACAAGACAAAGGTCAAGCGGTTTCATTTCCGCTTTCTTCTTTTTCATGCGCAGGTTGATATCATCATAATAAGCACGGAAATTCTCTGTGGTAAAAGATGTACCAAAGTTTTCATTATAATCATCCATAATGGATTGCAGTTCATCTGCTTCGCCCACATTTTCGCTGACATATTTTCCCGTGCCCATACCGGTCTGTTCATCATCTTGACTATTATTGGCTGCGTATGTAAATACTGCACCTATACGGATTTTAGGATTCA
>OGXL01000464.1_pt1 | contig 36165 bp, 37 predicted proteins | sample 1576311 | NCBI WGS metagenome assembly OGXL01 (sample SAMEA3541564, study PRJEB24748) | human gut metagenome | biome: human gut; feature: human-associated habitat; material: faeces | place: China | collected 2012 | reverse complement strand
TTCTGTTGTTGTGTAGTGTCCCACTATTAATCAGCTCCTTTCGGTGAGTCAGATGATATATCATGGGCAGGAGGTGTATAGTTCCCTGCAGAGGAATGAGGCATAGATGGGCTCTTGTAATGGACAATATTCTCCTTTTCCATGCCAGAGGATTCATAAGCATCATTGATATTGGGTGAATGAAGGTCCGCATCCATCTTTTCAAAGGTATTGTTTGCAGTTGTTCGGTTTTCCTCTGGATTAAATGTGTTGAGCGGATCACCGGAGGCTTGCTGCGCATCCATATCAGGGTCCACGGTCTGAGAAGGCTGGACATAGCCATCTGATTTTTCGTCCATATCTGCAGAAGTGGCTCTGTCATGTGTATCCATATGGGAGGCGCTGTCTTGGCCGTTCATGCCGGAAGGTTCTTGGTTTGCATTGATGTTGGGGTCCGCATTTGAGTCCGTAGTATTGGCTGCATCGTTTTGAGTGTCCATAGAGGCTGCTCCGGTATGGTCCATATCAGGAGAAGCTCCGGACTGTTGTGAGTTATCTATGCTGGCCGAGTGTACGGCATTTTGAGCTGCACTGTTGCGGCTCCCGGAAGTGGCTGCATGGCTATGGACCGCATGGGTGGCGGCATGTGCGCTGCGGGTAAACATGAAAGCAAGCATCTCAGAGCCTCTGGCTGCAGCGTATAATTTTCCGAAGCCGCTTTGTAGTCCGGCATCTACACCTGTAAGCTGCTGGATAAAGTTTGGCCCATCAATGATGGCAAAGGCGAGAAACAGGGTCATGATGGCCTTAACAAGTGCTCCGGCATCAATCATGCTGTCAATGTAAAGCTGTGCTAAAATATAAATCTTTACGAAAACGGTGATCAGGAGCAGGATAAAATAGCTGTCTCGGATCGCACACAGGATCCTTGCCGTTTTCTGATGCGATGTCATGTCTGCGGCATAAAGCACAGCCACCACCCTTGCCTGAACGATTTCAATGATCAAGCGTACCACCTTGTAGGCCATGCATAGGTACACGATCAATAACGCAATCAGCTTAAGATAGAGAGTAAAAAAATCCACATGGTAACGGTAATAAAACTCGTTAAAAAGTCCTGTACCCAAAACACCATCATAGACATCAGTAAGCTCCCCATCAGCTCCATAAACATAGACCAGCTTTTTTGAGAATATGGATTTGGCATCATCGCTTATATCTGCTTCGTCATAGTCTATAGTCTCATTAATATCAATCATTTCTATATCCGTATCGGTCACAGATGGATAGATGTAATTTTCTATGTTGTCTGACGTGATATCCGCTATTGCTACTGTGTCGTCTATATAGAACCAGTCGATCAGGCTTCCCCGGACCAGTTCATTTGATGAAGTTGTCTGTGTATCAAGCAGTGTGTTATTCCATACCTTCAAAGCGGAATTTATCCCGGAAAGCACTGCCGTGGATCCACAGAGGATAAACGCAGCCAGGCATAAATTGATGATGATTTTGGGTTTCTTTTCATGGTTGAATATCAGCATGATCCCAAGTGCAACTAATGCAAGTGTAAGAAATGCGATAAAGGCATAACGGAATTGCTCCAGGAAGCTTTCCAGGCTTGTCCAGGTGGTGAAATCGATCAGCTGAAACACAACACGGTATAAGGTTTCACACGCATCTGCCAGGGACTGGAGGAGCTGGACGATCATCCAGCCCAGGGAGTGCAGTGCATCGGTAATGATATCGCTGTTCACAGCAAAGGTACTATTTTCCAGCAGCCAGGTTCTAATTGCAGAATTATTCATAATAACGCTCTTTTCTACTTTCTTCGTGTATGGCGTCCATGTATAAGGTACGGACGTTGTATTCTTTGTGCTTCCCATCAGCAGACAGGCTGACATACAATTCATTATTTTTCTGATAAGTAGCCATGATCTTTCCGGATAATAGACGTTTATCTGCAGTTGTCCTGTCCATGCTCCGAACTCGAAGACAGGATGAAACCTGGTATCTGCCTCTATAAAGAGGGGGCAATATGTCATACCAGATTTCATGTGTATCGTCTGGATAATCCAGCATTTTGATAACGAAAACCTTATGGCACTTATGACAAGCCAATATATCACTTCCTGTCATGTTCAAAAGGTAGCCGCAATATGGACAGAATACAGGTGTTTCGTTTTTTGAAAGAAGATCCGCTTTTTTGTGTCTCATACGATCACTCCTCGTTAAATCGAATTGATGACGGCTATTAACGATGATTTATGGCTGTTATCAATACGGGCATTACCGGATACAAGGGAGACTAATTCATATAAAGGGATGTCCTCAGAGAGATGCTCTCCCGTGTATTCATAATATTTCTGTTGAATTTGGTTACGGATAATCACGTTGGCGTCTGCTAATATCTTACAGGGGGTAGCTTCTTTTCCTTGGTTTTGGGACAGAGCAGACAAATATTCAAATGTCAGGTTCGGGTCCCAGACTCTCTCCCGTATATTGATGTGGCTGCGGTCTTCACTACATATTTCGTAGAAGTCAATTGTATCCGGATCAGGAAATTCATCGCCAAGATATTGATAGCGATATTTAAACCTGGAATGGGTCTCATCACTGCAGTAAATGGGCAATGCCCGGATAAAGTTCCCTTTCAGGTCCCGGCGCCGCATGGTCCGTTTTACTACAAAGCAGCCTTCCTCCAGCTCCATGAGCTGGTTTGCATTTAAAAGCGGCTTTTCCTGGAGCGTCTCTGTGATATGCTTATCCAGAGACAGCTTTTGCCCGGATCTTTGCAGGTCGGTATCTGTTTCATTTCCTAGCAATTTGGAAAACTGTTCAGCGGTTTTGGTTGAGTTGGAAAGGATATACACCTGATTTCCGCAGTTGGAAAAGATGGTCTCCGCATCATCGCCGTACAATTTTTCATATTGGCTGTACGCCTGTATGATAATATCAAAGGATATCTTCCGTCCGTTACATACGGTTGCGATATTGGCCATTCCATCTATAGCGGGCATATTCCCGGCCTCCTCACACAGAAATTTCACAGGGCGCTTGCATTTGCCGCCGCTAAAGGTGGCCTTTTTGGCCAGGACAAAATATAGTTGGCTGATAAAAGCAGTTACAAAGAAATTCTTGGATCTGTCATAGTCTGGCACTCCGATAAATACGGCCTTTGGACGATCTCCGAAGCCTATGCTTTCCAAGTCAATAGTGCTCTCAGCTGTCATCCTGGCCAGAGATTGATAGGTGAACAGAGTCAGCTTTGACAGCATCTCCGAATAGATGGAGCCCTTCGTTCGATCCCCTGTCACTTCCACTGAGGCATATTTCATTTTTGCACGGTCCATCATGGGCCGTTCTGAAAAGTAGATATCCAGCTTAGTAATCATGGGATTGATCTTACTCATACCCAGCTCTGTAAAGGTGTTGATGATGCTGAACATGTTGATTTTTTTCTCATTTTCCGCTGTAAATTCAAACGTATAGGTGTCCGGTATGTATAGTATCTTCAGGTCGGTCACCGGATCGGCCTGGATATCCTGCAGCTTTTCATAGAAAAGAACACGCTGCAGCTCTTTTTCAGCCTCTCCGAGACTGTCAAACCTCTGTCTTTTCTGCTTGTAGAGCTCATAACGCTGTTCATTGACCTTCTGGTCTTCCCGGATGCAGTCCTCCATGTGTGCCAGGATCATTGCGGTCAGAAGTGTTGAGGCGTTTTGGGCGAAAAAGGCGGACTCACCGGGGGCGTTGTCCGGATTGAATATGCTGTAGGCAAAGGTTAGGGCTAGGGTTTCTGCATCATCGTACTCCTTGTTCTTATAAGCCTGTGTGATGATATGCAGAGGGTTAAAGCCCATCGATTTGTCAGGCTCAATCAGGTTCAAAAGATAAATGTCGTATCCTCTGCTCTTTAAGGTGTGGAAAGAGGATTTGTATAGCTCCAGCTTTGGGTCTGTGATAACAAGAGATGTCTTTTCAGCGGCTCGGGACAAAATATCGATGATCGGAAATACGAACATTTCGCCCTTTCCGGATCTTGTCATACCAATGATGAGGTTATTAGTAATACTGTCATCGATGTAAAGCTTATTCCCCTGTCGGAAAACAGGAAGCCCTCCTCTCCCGGGAAAAGGCTCTTTGCTTTCCGCTATTTCCTTGTACTGTGCCTTAATCTCCTCCACTGTTGCAAAACGCTCGTCTCCTTTTTGCCCCACGTTAAAATTGGCATCGGAAAGATAGGTCCGGATCCGATAAACTAAACAGAGGTCCGCAATCACTAATATGACTGCCAGGGAAGCATATAAAAAGCGGCCCAACGAGGACTGGAGGAGTGTCGTGTGAAAGCCAATATTTTTGAGAGCCAGGCAGTCAAGAAGGCTTTCTCCTGTTTTAAAATCTGTAAAAAGTGCAATACAGCTGTTTACTATATAATTAAAAAGCAGGAAGAAGAATAAATCCGTCAGTACCAAGATCACAACAACACTATATTTATTGGATAAGAAATAATTGAGGCGCATAACCCGGTTTTTATTCCTGGCGGGACGGATTACAGTATTTTTAAAATCATTCTTGAGCTTTTTCATCAAAATTACGGCAAGGATACCCCACCTTCTATAAGGAGGGGAGGAATTGCCGCATCCTCCTTTCTGTTAGGAATGGTCTTTTGGGTTCCAGTAACTGCAATTTCTTATAGGATGCACTGGAGTGAACCCTTTCCCCTGTCAAAAGCCGTAGGTCAAAGTATCCCGTGGCTCGTCGTCCAAAGATAAAACACTCCCTGCCAGCGTACAGGACCTTGTCAAACAGGCGGAAGCCGTGTACCAAGTATGAAGCCTGGTTTCGCTTCTTTTTGCCGCCATTTAAGAAGTTCACCTTATAGATCTGCCTGTTATGGCATCTGACCTTCTTTTGGTAGTAGTAATACCCCAGCGGCTTGGCCAGCGGGTTGCCGCTGATACACCTGGCGTCCACGCAGTGGTCTTTCTCCAGATGGTTACTGATCCGGATATGCTTTGTGATATACCCGTAGGTTATATGGACATCGCTGTATTGTTCCTTGAGCCTTGCATAGAACGCCCAGCGCATGACTCCCATAAACGCGGCGTCCTTGAAGGACTGGCCCCGTTTAATGTGAAGCTCGCTCTCTCCCTTATGGTACTTGTCGTGACAGGTATCGCATAAAGTGATCAGATTATTCGGGGCATCCCCTCCGGTTTTTCTGCTCTCAATGTGGTGAACGTTGAGGATCTTGTCGCCGGATCTGCCTTTGCAGTTTTGGCATACATGGTCGTCCCGCCATAGGACGTATTCCCGGACGTTCCAGAAGCCCAGCTGCTCGCCCTCCTGGTACTCTTTCCCGGAGATATCCGGGTTCTTGATCTTCTGGATGTCAAAGCTGGCAGTTTCGACAATGATCTTGGAGATTGGAAGCAGCCTGTGTACATCCTCGACCGCTTTCAGATGGCTCTGGATCTTCTGCTCGATTGACGGTGCCAGCCATCCCTTGTTCTTGGAGTGGACACGATTGTCGAACCTTGCGGGCCGGTAACGCAGCCGGTTCCTGCGGGTCCGTCGGTACTGCCTGCGGGTGGAAAGCAGATCCACGATATCGGTTCTTAATTCGACCTCCGCGGCATAGAGCTCCTCTTTTTCAGTCGTGGCTGACAGGCCGACATGCTTGCTGCCGGCATCCACGCCCAGGGTAATGGGCTGCGTCTGGTTTTCACACTCAAAGTTAAGCCGGATCACGAATGGCGTCCTCTGGATAACTGTAGCCCTGTTATTCTTTAATAGTTTCCTGGCTTTCGCCTCTTTACATGGCATTAATGGATTGCCATGCACGTTTTGTACATACACCATGTTTTTAAAACCTCCTGTATGCTAGAGTAAGGTAGCCTTCGACAATGTTATCCCCTGGTTTTGTGACAGCAACACTATTCCTACCCGTTAGAACTGTTTAATCACTGTTCTTAGAGCAGTGGACTAGGCTAAACATCCACTGGTAACTATATATTCGAGGGTAACGTAGCGCTCGAAGCGCTTAGTCTGATCAACAAGGGCCTGAAGCACCCACTTCTACAAGTGGCGGGTTATTGACAGCTGTCCTTTCTGCCTGATTTTGATAAAAGGTGCCAAAAATGGCACCTCAAAGACTAAAATACAAATGCGCTTGAAATTTCCTGTGCCAATGTCATTGCTCCAAGGACAATCCCCACACCCACCACAATAAACGGGATAGTCGGCTTGACCCACTCCTTTAATTTCTGAGACGGTATAATCAGGCAGACGCCGCAAAACATAAGACTGATGGCTGCCAGAAGAACAACGGTAGGACTCCAGGTGTTACACAGGTTATATACCGATTGCATAAATTGCTGCATGTTAAGTATCTCCTTTTTCTTTTTTCTTTCTTGATATCAGATACAGTAATACAATAATGAGAGCAGCGAGCAGGAAGATCCCAATGCCAGCAATCATTAGGACTGTATGATTATTCTGCTCTGTGTAGTGAGCGGTAGCTTGGATTTTATAGGTATAGCCAGCACTTCCGTCCGCAACGGCTCCGGTATAGGTTGAGATGTACTTAATACCAGACACAGCGTCCTGGGTGATAGCTCCAATGTAGTTTGCACGATAATAATTGACCTGCCGCCTCACGTCCGCTCTGGCGTTTCGGCACAGGACACCGCCTGCATCGTAAGGCTGCCCTGTCCAGTACACGTTCTGGACATCATATGTGCCTGGATCTGCCCCAACAGATGCAAGTAATTGCCCTTCATCAATCTCTGGTGTCTGTTCATTCTTTGACACTACGGTATCCCCCCAGACAAAGGTATTGGCATCGTAGGACTCATATACGATATCAATGTACGTATCTTCATATTCCGCTGGGAGTCTTGTCACATCCGTCAAGCTGCAGGTGACTGTCTGCGCCTGCCCTGTCCTGTCATCTGCTACAGTAATATCCTTTGTTGCAGGAGCTGATTCGACAGATACCGGATAGGAATAATCTGTATATCCTGTAACGGGCTGGGTATAGGCTTCCTCCAGCACGCCCTCCTCCCTGTCAGTAGAGACATGCGTGTAGGTGACGCCATCCTCGGTAATAGTCTCTTGCGGTGTGTATGTCTGATCTGCTGGGAGGATGTCGCTCTCTATTGTTTTTGTAACTTCAATTTCTTTTGGAGTTTTCTTTATGAGATCATAGGTGATCTTCTCTAACTGATAGGTTTTTCCATCTTCCTCTATGACTGCCTTAAATTCCTCGTCTCGGCTCTCATTGATTTCGTCCGTCTGGAATACGATATCTCTTGTTACTTCATTGTTTTTATTATCGGCTTTCTCTGTGCTGGTGCTGCCGGAGCATCCGGCAGCACTCACCACACTTACTACAATTAAGAGAAGAGAAAGTATTTTTTTACGCCTCGTCATCTGTATTCTCCTTTTTCTCAGCCCTATCCATTCGTGCAAGCCTAACTAGCAGCGTTACAGCTACAATACCAGCTGCACCCAAGATAAGAGTCATATATACCAACAGATTGGAAGCATCCCCTGTCCGGGCAGCCGTTCCGGATCCACTGCGGAAATTGTCCGGAGTCGATGTCCGTATCCGTCCCTCCTTCAGCTCATCCTTCATAGTCACGTTCTGGACTTCCCCTGTATTTTTCACTTCAAAGGGGATTGCCTCGGCGATTTCATATCCCTTGGGAGCAAGCGTTTCAGTCAGGACATATTGTCCAGGCTCCAAAGCCTCAAAATACTCAGGAGTATCTGTAGATGTCCATTCCCGGATCAGCGTCTTGCTTCCGTCCTCTTCCACCTTTTCCAGCTTCATTTCTGCTCCAGGCAGCTCCTTGCCGCCCATATCCTGCTTGGATATGTAGAGCTTGGTGTAGTCATTTTCGATGTCTACTACACCAGTGTCTTCCCCGTCTATGTAGCCCTCATCATCAATCGTGACCTCGTACACGGTTTCATCCAATATATAGCCAGGCAATGTGCTGGACTCCTGTATGCAGTATGTAAGACCACGGAGCAGATGAGTGATACGGATCTGTCCGTCTGCGTCTGTGGTGTACTCCATCGGCATGACCATCCCCTGATCTACATCGTCCTTGTACCATACCTTGAATGTGACTCCGTTAAGTGGCTTGTCACTGTCAAGCTGTGTCTTATTTATGATGATCTCCGTGGGCTTATTGGTGATATCAAGCTGTGCATATACAACGGGAGTTATCTGATCTTTATACTTCAGCTCAACGGATATGGCATCCTTTGACAGCACATATCTTTCAGGTGCTTTTGTTTCTTTCAGTTCGTAGTGACCAAGATAGAGCGGGTCGGATATGCCATATCCGCTTTCATCGGTAACGATAGTCCCTACTACATTGCCCTTTTCGGCCCGGACGGTGCCATCTGGCGTCACTATATCCTCTGCAGCTGTGATCTCGAATTCAGCACCTGCCAGGACATCCCCTGTCTCCTCATCAGTCTTAGTGACTTCAATCTGCCCCATGGCGTTTTCATTCGCAAATTTGATCACCAGCGGGTTATCCCAGCCAGCTTCGTCCGTCACTGTAAACTGCAGATCCTCTCCGTTCAGAAGATACCCTTCCGGCGCCTGCAGCTCACGCAGATAATAGGTCCCGTATCTCAACATTTCCGGGAACACGAACTGTCCGTTTTCATCAGTAGTGAAGCGGTCTAATGTCTCCTCGGATGGATAGTGTGTCGTAACCTCGATCACATTCTTATTCTCGTCCAGGAGCTGGAAGGTCGTGCCTGCAGCCGGGATCACCTTCCCGGTACTCTCATCCACCTTTACCACCTGGATAGGGCTGGTGATGAGCGTATCCTGCTTATAGATCCCTGTCAGGGTGACCATTTCATCTTTTATTGTCACTTCAAAGGGCTTGATCGGATTGTAGCCTTCGGGTGTCTTTGTTTCAGTAATGATGTAGGCATCGTAGACCAGGCTGCCTCTGGGATACTCGTCACTTTTTGTAGTGGCCTTTCCCTCCTCATCCGTGACAATCTTCATAACCTCTTCGCCAGTGGTCTTGGAAGTGATCGTAAACTCCACTCCCTCGATCCCCTGCAGGGTGTCCTCCTTCGGGTCGTCCGGCTGGTATACCTTGATAATCTCCAGGTCGCCACGGATAACGTCCTCTTTGATCTGAGGCATGTTATAGGTGCTTACACCTTCTGACACTGCATTGGATGTAATCTGGCGTAAGAAGATTTCATCATTGATGTTATAACCTTCCGGCGCTTTTACTTCCTGGATTGTCACTGTGCCAAGAGGCAGGGTAATGTTACCGCTGCTGTCCCGGTAAAATTCATCACCGGAAACTAAATATTCTTCCGCAAAATTAGCGAAACCGTTCTCATTTGTCCTAAAAATCCAACTGCGTTTAGGTGTCTGGCCCTCAAGAGCTTCTATATCGTCATAGATGCCTCCATAAAATTTCACTTCAAACTCCGCACCTGCCAGAGTAGCCGAACCCTGAGGAAGATTAACCTCGCCATTATAGGTCTTCTCTCCATCATATTTGCCCAAAATCATTAATAACGGGTCGTTCTGTGGCCGATCCTGCACACTTACTGTAGCTGTCTGTCCTGGCTGTATGGTTACAGGATAGGTGTTCCGGTCAAGGGCATACCCTTTCGGGGCCTGGATTTCTTTCACATAGTAGGTAGCGGCATCAAGTGTCAGCGTATTCGTGTTTCCGGAAGCATCCGTGCGGAGCTCCCCAACCTTGTTGGTACATCCTCCGTCACTGTATACACCATAGACAGCGCCCTCCAGGCTGTAGCAGGAGTTTCCATCTGTCATAGACGGATCTGCGGATGCCTTGGTGAGTTTGACGTAGCCCTCCGGGTTCTCCTCGCACCAAACAATGTCCTGCAGGCCGTTGATGGCAATGTAGCACTCGTACCTGGAGAGATCCACGCCATAGCCTTGGCCGTAGCCGCCACCTGTATTGTTCATGACATTTGCTACCAGCCCGGCCATGTTGCGGATGCCCTGGGAATAGGAGCTGGATAATCCCGCAAGACTTCCCGTATAGATATATCCGATTGTGGCATGAGCGTTCTGATATCTGTTCCCGTCTACTACAGACGGATTTGTGTCATAATAAATACTGCCATTCGGAAATCCATCAATCCGGCCATCCAGCGGTCCGCCTGGTGCGCAGAGAATGGCAACCCGTAGCAGCGGGTTATTATCAATCTTATATGCGGCATACTGTCCGTTTGATGGACTGGTCACATTAGGCTCTGCACAGTACGCTGTCCTTCCATCTGCTGTAAATCGATGTGTGAACCAGCCACCATAATTGATCGACTCTCCCCTGACAATGCTGGCTGTCTTTTCCGGCACTCCTGTTGACGTACTGAAGGTACTTATTCCTCCGTTCCACTCGCTGGAGCTGCCCTCTCTCATGCCCGCATACTGCTGCGCCTGGTTCCAAAGTTCCTCCAGTTCATCCGCCGAGAGTCCGCCTGTCCTAATAGCCACGCTGTCCCCTGTGTTTTCTTCAGTAGACTGCTCAGCAGGCTCTGGTACCGCCTGCTCCTGCGGCGTAGTTATTTCTGCTTGTGAGGCCGCTTCCTGTTCTGTTACCATCTGTTCCTGCGCTACGGCCTTATAGATTGCCGTTACCTGTACATTTTCCTCCGGCATCTGGAATGTATACGTTTCACCATCAGCCGTGGTATCTACAGCAACTCCTGTTGTATCACCTGTTACTGTCACGGCATCCGTTTCGTAGCCTTCTCCTGGCTGTGATACCAACGTAACGGTTTCTCCTGCCAGATATGATGTCTTATTGTCCTGAAGTGAAATTAATCCATTATCTGTCTCCTGGATATTGACCATCCAAGACGTCGCTGCAGTTTCTTCCGGATCTTCAGGCGCTGCAGCAAGCACGCTTTGTGCGAATGTTGATACCAGCAGCACAACCGCCGTTATCAACGACAGCACTTTTTTTCCTGTTTTCATTTCCTTTTTCTTCTCCTCTCTCTAAAATAAAAAAGCAGACTACTTTTTGTAATCTGCTCGTCTATAAAAAGGCACATGCCTTTTTACCGTTATTAACTTACTAATAGAGTTGCGGACTACTGTACTGCTCCGCAGCTGCATTTATATCCTACGGTCCTCGTCTCTGTCCAAGCACCTTTTACCAGGACATTTTCCGTCCAGGCGGCCTGGTCTACAACCCAATCACCATATGTCCCTTTCAATTCTCCTGCCAAAGCATGTGTTTCCATATGTGCACTGTCTGGATTAACAGCGCCACAATTTCCACATCTCTGCACTTCGTGCCCAACTTCCGGGTGATAAACCTGTGTGTACTCAGCCGGATGATTAATCGTCTCCGTGATCGGGATTGTATAGCTGTGAACATGGGCCGGTTTACTCGGCTGAGCCTGGGAGCCAGAGCCTCCGGAGGGCTGGGAAGGTGCGGGGGCGGGAGTGCTGTTCCCCGCAGCTCCTCCGGAGGATGTCCCGGATGAGCCGTTCCCGCTGGAGGTCGGCTGTTTCTTATCGTCCGTTTTCTTTGCTGTCTGCACGCTCTTGCCAGCATCCGTTTTCTCTTGTTTACTGTCTGTCTCCTTAGCTTTTTCCTTTTCGTCCTTAGCGCTTGTCTCTTTCTTCTCCTCTTTGGGAGTGTCTGCGTCCGTCTTCTTCGCCGTATCGGGCTTATCCGCCTTTGCCTGATCTGCGCCGTCTTTCTTATCCTCGGTTACTACTGCTACGTAATCTTCCGGATCCGGTGTCCCCTCCGGATTGGCCAGCACCACGCCGGACACCAGCACACATGTACACAGCGCAGTAACACAGGCTGATCCTAGCCTTTTTTGTAGGTTCCTCCTCAACATATAAATTCCCCCTTTAAAAATTCAAAAAATAGTTTTTGTTTATATTGTACTATAAATAAGGCTTTACATCATTACACAATACAGAAAGCTTCCGTTCAGCGGTTCCTTCCCAGTGTAACTATTCAATTGTCAAAGTACCTTTTGCACACTCATGAACAAAAAGTATACTTTTTCGATTATCAAAAAAGGGCAAAAAAATAACGCACAAATCCATAGATTTATACGTTCCAAATACATATGCAAAAGGTATACTTTTTGATAATTATAATCTCTGATTTTGTCTTTGACAAGACTTTTTTCAAGAAAGTCAAGTTAAGGTGGAAATTGATGGGAATTTATAAAAAAAGCACTGCGTTTTTACGCAATGCCTTTTGATATAGCTTCTATATGACAATTAAATACTTTTCCTGAGGTGCCATTTTTGGCACCTTGACACACAAGTAAATTCTGCTATAATTACAGTCAGTTAGTAGAATGTAAATAATAGCCCCTTGTATTATTTGTATCATTCTGCTACCCATTCACGACGGCTATGACGGCTTAATGTTTGGAGGAAGGATTAGCTTTATGCTAATCCTTTTTTAGCGTAAATTTCCATGTTCATCATACCTGTACCAATACACTTCCCCTGGGTATGCCTTTGCCTGGGCAACTCTACGGTACGCCGTTCTCTTTGATATATTATATTTTTCTGCCAGAAAGCCAACCCCCTTCTCCTCGTACTCCTTTAAAAACGTTTCCGGCATAACATTTTTAAAGCCCGTAATTTTCTTCTTTTGTCCTGCCTTTCTCTTTGTTACATTTTGAAACTGTTCTGTATCCAAAACTATACGCAAAACAACATCATCCTTAATCTCACAGGATACACCCACATTAGATAATAGCTCTGATAATTTCTGCGCAGCCGCCTTGTTGTCTTCGACACCTTTTTGTAACACAAAATAGATCACTTCATCCATAACTCCGCCTCCGTGCCATTTTTAATTATGGCACTATTATACACTAATATCACGGTAGTGTCAATATTAATAATGGCACAGTCTAAATATTTTTATCTTTTGCGATTGTGATTTTTCCTGCATCAAAAACAAATACTTTATCACATTTCTGGATAGTATGTAATCTGTGTGCAACAAAAATACAAGTGATGTTTTGACAATTTTTATATATCATATCGATAATTTCTTTTTCAGTAATAACATCTAAATTACTTGTTACTTCATCAAATATTATAATATTGGGATCCTGAAGTAAAGCCCTGGCTATTCCTAACCGTTGGCGCTCACCAGCCGATAAGTTATGAGCATTTTCAGAAAGAACGGTAAATAATCCATCTTCTTTCTTATTAATGATTTCTTCTAATTGGCAATCCTGTATGGTTTTTTCCAGTTTCTCTTCAGAAATACCGCTCCTTCCCAAAAGCAAATTGTCTAAAATAGTTTTAGAAAACAAAAAGATATCTTGCGGCACATATGCAATTTTTTTATGCAGAGTATCAGAGTCAATATTATTTATATTTTCACCGCAAATGGAAATGTTTCCTGTTTCCAATTTACGCAAACCCAACAACAAATTAACCAACGTTGTTTTCCCACTCCCACTTTTTCCAATAAAAGCAACTTTACTCCCCTTTTCAATGTCAATATTAATATTTTTTAATGTTTCATCAGAATAGCCATATGAAAAATATAAATTCTTGACTTCTATATCGATATTGTTGCATTCGTTTTTATTATCTTTTTTAATATTTTCTGTATTCGTTTTATAAATAACGTCATTTAATCTTTCTATGGAAACAATAAATCTCTGTATTTTATCCTGTGTATCTATTAAACTTCTGACTGGAATTAACATATTCTGTGCTAATATTAACACTACCAGTAGTTCTCCAATTGTTATAACTCCTTTCAAATTAAAGGAAAACCCACACCAAAATATAACTATAATTCCTATAGCTTCTATCGATAAAGAGATCCCCTGATTAAAAAATGAAATTTTTGAATTCTTATAATTAGAATTTATTAGTTTTTGAATTCTTTTATTATTCTCTTGTTTAATAAAATTTTCTGCAACAAATGACTTTATAGTAGTAAATCCATCAACTGTTTCCTTAAAAACAGATAGTATATTTCCATGATTTTGCGCAATTTCTCGATTAGTACCGTAAAATATTTTATTAAAACATAATACCTCGATAATATAAACGATAATAATAATGCACGTAATCATAAATAATGGAGGACTTTTTGTTAATATAATACTTCCAGAGGTTATAGCAGTGACTAAATCTAAAATAATATTAATAATTGTTGAACATAGAGTTTCTTTGATATGTTCAATATCATTTAATCTCTCAAGCACTTCACCATTTGTTCGGCTGTCAAAATAGGACAACGGTACTTTGAGTAGGTTTTCTTGAAAATTTTCAAGAAAATCCTTTTCTATATTGCGAGAAAGCATAGCTACTATAATACTCCTGAAAAGGTAAATCCCCAACCTTAAGATATAAAGACCTATTATGATAGCGAAAATAGTATTCACTTCCCTCATGAATTCATAATTCGGGTGCATCATAAAATGGTCAATAATATGTTGGAAAATGAGGGTACTTACTATTGTAATTCCCGCAATTAACAAAGAAGTTCCCAAAATAGTAAAAAATTCTTTTCTGTATTTTTTAAATAATAAGAAATAATTTTGATAAGCTCCCTTTTTTAAGTTTTCTTTTTTAAAAAGGGGCGTCAATTGAAAAGCAATAAAATATCCTGTCCAGATTTTTGCAAATGTGTCTAATTTTATTTTTATGTTTCCTTCATCTGGATCAAAAAGCCATACTGATTTTGTGCTTATCTTTTTTACGACCATAAAATGATAAAGATCATCTTTTATGGTGTGCACTATAAATGGAACTGCTATTTCCTTTGTCTCGTTTACGTTAGAAAGTAACTCTTCGATTTCTCCTTGATAAGCGTCCGCAGCCATTCCAAGTATCTCGGCAGCTTTACAAATTCCGTAGATACTAGATCCGTTCATATTCACCTTTTCTAACTCTCGAATATAAGATAATGGAACGTTTAGTCCATAAAAATTGCAAATTGTCGCTAGGCATGCAACTCCACAATCCCTTGTGTCATGTTGATAAACTCCACGAAACCGCATTTCCTCACCGCCTTATATCTTTTATAATCTTCCCGTCTTCAATTCGGATAATCCGGCTGCTGTTCCCGGCAATCTTCTCGTCATGGGTAATCAGTAAAATGGTTTGTTTGTAGACCTCATTTAACTCTTTGAAAAGATTGATAATTTCCAGACTGTTTTTCTGGTCCAAATTTCCGGTCGGTTCGTCAGCCAGAAGCAACTGGGGCTGGCTGATCAGCGCCCGCCCGATCGCCACCCTCTGCTGCTGGCCTCCCGACAGTTCGTTTGGCAGATGGTCAGCTCTCTTTTCTAGTCCAAGTATCTCCAACAGCTTTTGCAGAGCCTCCTGATCCACCTTCTTATGGTCCAAAAGCACGGGAAGGCTGATATTTTCTTTTACATCCAGCACGGGAATTAGGTTGTAAAATTGATAAATCTGTCCGATCTCCCGTCTGCGAAATACGGTCAGATCACGGGATTTCATTTTATAAATGGATTGCCCGCCTATAAAGACCTGCCCGTGTGTCGGTCTGTCCACGCCGCCGACCAGATGGAGCAGCGTGGACTTCCCGGATCCGGAGGGGCCCAGGATCGTGACAAATTCTCCTTTTTCCACGGAAAACGATACATGGTCTAATGCGATGACTTTATTTTCCCCAAAGCCATATTCTTTTGTCAGCTCTTCTGTCCTTAACACTTCCATCTTATCTGCCCCCTTACATATTTTCATCCCGGATCGAGTCTATAATATTTAAATTTTTCAGCTGAGACATGGCGCAAACGACAGGTATAACAATGATCAGGATTGCAAACGCGATCTGTACGGGGACCATATCCCACGGCATTTCCCATCGGATCGCATAGTTTTCTTTATAACTGATGTATACCTGATACAGGATAAGAAAGCTGACCGGCATACCTACCAGGCAGCCGCTCACCCCATATATGGCGGCCTCGAAAAGCAGCATATTTCTCAAGGAGTCCGAAGACATCCCTATGGACTGATAAGCCGAAAACTCCTTCCTCCGCATCCGCATGGAGGTAGAAATATTCTGAAAAATATTGGTTAAAGCCAGTATTGCGATTAACAATACCAGTCCATACCCCAGGATCAGCTGGAAGAATTTTTCCGAATGAAAATACTGGTCCCTCTGCCAAAGCAGCCGGCTGTTAAAAACAAAGGTATCATCTTCCGGCAACACCCTTCCGCCCGCAAGCATGTAATTATAATCCGCCGCCACCCCCTGTGTCAGCCCCGCATTCTCAGCTATTTTTTTGATCTTTTCTCCTAGCCGCTTCTCTTTTTCCATTTGAGAGGATGACTCGTCCCCGTGCATCAGTTGGCTTAATAAGCCTCCCTCATCGCTTTTTTCCGATCCTTTTGTCTTAAATTTTACATAAGTTGCGATGCTTCTGCTTTCATAATTAAAGGCATACGTATCCGTGGGATGTTCTCCATAAGTCTCGTTATAGGCAGGGTCCTCCAGCAGCTTTTTAAAATCACTCATAGACATATACATATGACAGATCCCCAGCGTCCTTTCCTGATAGCCATCTATATTATCCTGCATGCCGGAGAAATAAGGATACGGAGGGGGCTCCTGCGTGGTCCCGATTACCGTGAAATTCCCCTGCCTTATTTCATCAAGTTCGCTGTACCAATCCCCTACCGTATACTCATCCATATCCCCATATCTGCTGTAATAAAAGGATAAGTTATCTCCCGGGCGCAAATCCAGGATACTCCTCTGGTCCACGCCTTGGGATGTCCGAACCTCTTCATAATCTTCTATTAGCACGGAGTAGGCCCCTCCCGTCTGCTGCGGGAGCTGACAGCCTGCCGCTTCCACATAATTTTGGAACGTATCGTCATCTAACCCAACGATCACCGTGCGCAGATAATATCCCTCTATCCATTTCCCCGAGCGCATGTCCTTGACACTCTTGATCTGTGACAGTTCTTCTTCCTGCGAAAGGCTAGGAAAGCCAGATACATTTGATATCTCAAATTCCTGCAAGTCTTTTTGGATCTGTCCGGGCTGTAATAATATCCCGCCCCAATCCAGATTTCGTTCCAGTGAAACGGAAGTGACTTCCGGGAGATCTTTTACATCCTGATAGAATTTTTCAATCTTATCTTGATCCATTGTATATAATTCTGACCATAGCTGTAATTTCTCACGGCTTCGGTCATCCCTTGGGTAATAGTCCCCGTTTATTCCCCGCATGACAGCCGCCCCATCCAGGATCACACAAAAGGTAAGGATGATCAGTATTCCATTGGATATATAATTTTTCCGGCGTATCCAAACGTTTTTTGCCGCCAGCATCCCCACCGGCCCCAATATACGGTGGTTTCCGAGCAAATTCGTCCTCTGGCGGATTTTTATTCCCATGGTATAAGGGCGCACCGCCAGGTCTAACCCGGAGGCCTGGACCGCTTTCCACGCCGGAAACAGACAGGCGAAAAAAATCATGATAAACCCGAGAAGAACAAGCAGGACTATATCCTTTACCGTCACGGTCACCAGGAGCGTGTCTTCATAAAAGAAAAGCTTCCGAAGGCCAAAAACGATGCCTTTTACCAGCAGCATCCCCGCCCCAACTCCTACAGGTATACCTGCCATCCCCTCCAGGACGCCTTCACAATAGACTGCGCTTGCCTTCTGGAAGCCGGTGGCCCCAATGCTGCCAAGCGTTCCCAGGTATTTTAGCTTTTCAAATGTCGAGATGGCATAGGCATTATAAATTAAAACACTCCCCATAAGCATTACGAGAAAGAGGATTAAATTAATCAACACCCCCACGCCAAATTTCCCCACCTGGTTAATGCCATAATACTGCAAAAGCTCCATATGATATGTAACATCGTATTCCCCAGACACCCGGTATGGCAATTCTGTCCGTTCATTTTCCGGAAGCTGTCTCATTCCGAGCTGCCTGGCCATCTTCTGTGTAGTCGAAAATATCCGCCAGTTCACCTTCGTCAGCTCCACCCTGGCGCACAAGGAGTTTCCCTCCTCATGGCTGCCGCAGTCTTCCAATTGGACATGTCTGATCTTTTTGTCCCGGCTTAACTTTAGATATTGCTCTTGATCCAGTTCATGGAAAATAGCATGATAGCCGCCCTGCTCTTCTATAATATTGCTTCTGATCACATCTAACAGGGTCTGGGAGAAAAGATAGATGGCGCTCAGGACGGCCAAGGTACAGATAATTCCCAAAATCGTCGCCTTTGTGCGTTTCCGGTTTTTTTTCATATACTGCCATGTCAGTTTATAAATGATATTCATATTTCCCCCTACGCAAAAGAACCATGGCTAAGGGCCATGGTTCTTCAGTTCTCAAGTTACGGCCAGGTAACGTTATGCAGCCCCTTATAATGCATAGCCATTACATCACGACTGTCTGTGGAAAAGCTGCAATATCTACACTGATACTTCTTTCCGCCCGTTACGTTTTTTGCTTCTTTTTTAGACAGTTTTCTCATAATCGGCACCTCCTTTTACATGGATTATTGTTGCTATAATTATATATCTTTCCATTATATTTTTCAACAATTTTATATATAATCCATAAAATTCTAATTTTTATTTTTACATTATTACACACCAACGACACAGTAGTATCAATATTAATTATGGCACGTATTCCCTCATATATCTTTTTAATGTAGCCAGCGATATATGAGCCTCCTCACAGACAGATGCTTCCCAGCCGGGTGTATCCTTATATTTTTCGTAGAGTTGCAAAAAGGCTTCTTTTTCCAATTTACGGGGCCTTCCATACCGTTCCCATTCTCCCCGCTTCTTCATGGCTTCGATGCCCTCTCTCTGTCTCTTCGCCCGCTTTTCTGTTTCCCATTGTGCCACAGCTGAAAAGACTTCTATTAAAATTTGATTGACCATCTCCATGATTAAGGAGACCATAGAGCTTTCATATTTTGATGGATCGATCAGAGTGGTGGGGATCTCCAAAATCCATATTATTATCTTTTTCCCCTGGAAATATCTTAATTCCCGCAGGATCTCATCTCGGTCACGTCCGATCCGATCCACCTCTGTAAAGATAATAATATCTCCTTTTTTACACGGCGCTTCAACCTCACATATTCCGCACGATCAAAATTTTTTCCGGTAGCCTTGTCGCAATAAATTTTTTCTAATCGCAAGCTATGCTCTTTACAGTATTGTGTGATTTGGATAATACCACGGTCAAGATGCTGGCCTTGACCGGATACTCTATGATATCCATATATTTTCATATCCCTTACGCCTCCCTTTCCCCAAAGGCTACCATTTCCATATAGCAATATCCGCATATAACTTTCGTGTTCTTGTCTCCTGTCACTTTTCTCTTACAGGCGGGACATATATAGGCATGCGACTGTCCATCACTATCCTGTATAAGCTTTTTCACTTTTTGTACATCGCTTTCAAACTCTGGAAGTTGACTTTGCTGGAGCTCTCTCACCTGCTCTTGGCATCCCGTAACGATCGCCCCAAATTTGGGATCTGGCCGAACAATAAGGCCATAATCCTTAGCTATCTTGCGAAAATTCTCATTATGATAACGACCCTGTCGAGCAGTATCCTTAATCTCATATATGTAGCAATAGATATGGACCATTTGATGAAGCAGCTCCTGCAGAATAGTGCCCCGCTCGATGCTTTTCATCAGACTGTCATAAGTGATCCGTATCGTGATCGTTCCTCCAAAGATCAGCCCCCACTCATTTTTCCGTTCAATTTTCGATTGAACAATCAGAAAATCCGGAAGCGTCAGCATACCATGGTATAGCTCCTTATTCAGAACTCTATATGTACGTAAAAAGAAATGTTGAATGTCATTTGTTGTCATTATTAATAATCCGTCCTGTTATTCCTAAAAGATTAGCCTGGATACACGTGTAGTTCAGCACAGCCTGGAATAGAACCACCGATATTTTCACTCCCTCTGCTTCTGCCACCTTCTTAATCTCCTGATGCTGCACAGGATCCAGATAGATCTGATCTCTCACATCCCGATGGACATAGAGGGGATTGGTCCGGGCAGTGATTTTTAAACGGTCATCAATTTTTCTGTCTCCAGACAGAAAATAAGCCAGGGCTTTATATTGATACATTGTCTTTGTATAGCCCGTAATCTGCAGCACTTCGTTCTGCAGATATTTCAAGGCGGCTGTGACCGTATACTGTGATGATTTTTTTTTCGCCATATAGCGTCCTCCGTTCCTTTCGTTCCAATCTATACGAAAAATAAGAATTTTACGTACAAAACGCAGCGGTATTGTAAGACAATAAAGGATACTCAAAAAAGCAGCGTTTTTTATGTCTACTTATTTTCCCGGCTTTCCGCTCCTTTTTTGAATTGTGTACACACTTTTGTTATGTCGCCACTATCCTGCTGTTATGGAAGGAGGTGCCATTTCTGGCACCCTTCCTTTACGCTAATAATTTTTCAAGATTTCTTAAGGCCTTCAGATAGCTCATGTACTGCTTTTCGTCCAGATAGACCGCCTTTTTCTCGATCCCGGCAGTGAGCTCTTTGATATCCTCCGCCCATGTTCTTGCGTCAATCTTGTGCTCCTCTGTCTTCTCCTCTTTCCCGCTCTGCTTCTCTTCCTTTTTCTTCTCATGAACAAGCAGAGTGTCAGAATTAATTACGTCATTTTTGGCAAGGATCTCCTTCTGCTCTTCTGGCTCCATCTTGGCAATCTTTTCTGCAGTCTGGATATTGACCTTGTTATCCAGCATAGCATTTTTCAGCTCCTCGACACCCTTTTTTTCTACGGTCTCGTACTTGCTGATCTGGCCAGTAGATACGCCCATGGCGCCGGCGACAAATTCCCTCTTCTTCACGCCCTTCAGCTCCTGTGTAACCTCCTCGCCATCCTGATCCACGCCAACGGGGATACAGGTCACTCCCTGTGCCTTCAGTTCCTTATAGATTTCGGTAAACATCCGGTACTCCAGCAGCTTATCAGCTTCCGTCTTCTCCCTTGTCTGGTTCGTGGACAAGATCGCCAGATTTTCCTTCAGGTCCTCGGAAAGCGGCAGCTTGATATCATCCAGATTTTTCACCACGCAGGGTACACTGTCAATAGCCCACTTGCCTTCTTTCTGCAGCATCTGTATCGCCTTCAGTCTTCTATGTCCGGTCAGCAGGACATAGCCGCCCTTTCCATCCTTTCGTACAACAAGCGGCTGCTCCAGTCCGTTCTGGTCAATAAGCTGTGCCAGCTCCTCAATCCCGTCCATGGAAAACTGATTTTTCTTGTTCGGGATAATATCCGAAATCTTGATATATTCAATCTCCATTTTGACAGTCTGCATTTTTGTGGACTCCCCATTTAAAAGTCCTGTTCCAATACCGCCCTGCGGCTTTTCCATCTTTTTTTCTATTTCTCCACCCATAGGGATCTTAAACTTTCCCATATATCCGTCATCCTTTCTATTCCTCTTCTAAAACTTCCTTTACAAAGGCTCTCTCTTCCTGGAGCCGATCAGAATTTAAAAAGCTCTCCCTGTCCTCTGCCATGATATACTCGGCCAGCTTCCAATAGCTCTCTGTCACACTGCTGGGGTTTTTCTTGCTGTCCAGCTCCAAAAGCGGCTCCGCCTGGAAGCTGTTCTGCTCCAGCAGCTTGGATGTCCCTATGAAAATGGGGAGCAGCACCTTGTCCGGGAGTACGTTATATAAGAACTTGAATGTTTCTCTGGAAACCCTCTTATTTTTGTTAAACTGTGTAAAGAAGATCCCTGCCACCTTCAGCCTCGGGTTGTAGGACTGTACGGTATTGATCAGATTGTAGGAGATTGCAATACCCAGGCAGGAGTTTCCATCCGTCCTGGTAGGTATGTAGACCTCATCCGCAGCCACCAGACCATTGATATTTAAAATATTGATGGATGGCGAGCAATCGATCAGGCAATAATCATATTCATCCTCTACCTTCTCCAGCTGCATCCGGAGCCGGAACTGCTGTGGCGTTGTGATATCGGCCTGCAGCCTGTTTTCCACTTCCGCCAGCGTCAGATAGGATGGCACGATATCCAGATTATCATAGTTGGTCCGGATGATGCATTTATGGATATCCAGCTTCGGATCCATGAGTGCGTCCTCCACAGAATAGAGCTCCTTGTTTTTCCATTCCCCATTCCAGATATTGAGGAACATGCTGTAAAAATCCATGTTCGGATTGAACATGCCCGATGTGTTCCCCTGGGGATCCAAATCGACAACCAGGACCCTTTTTCCCTTGTGCGCAAGCATGTCTGACAATGTAGTGATAGATGCGGTCTTCCCCACACCCCCCTTATTGTTCAGCATGGCGCAGACTTTCATTTTTCCCATTGTTTAACCTCCTTAAAGATGTATTATTTATTACACTAACATTATACCGCATTTGCAGTCATTTGTCAAGAAAGCGGTAAAACTTAAGGTGCCAAAAATGGCACCTTACTCTCTGCCGGGAAGATCTATTTCATCTATACTCCTGCCCTGCAGTAAGGCTTCATGTATCCGTTCATTCAAATAGTCTTCATAGGTATTTTTCATGCTATTATTCATTTGCCTCATCACAAAAAGGAGGCTTCCCCGTGATGCGGTCCTTCTTCCAGAGCCTTTTTCCTCCGGAGGGGCGCTCCGGTTCATCCTGTCATATTCTCTTACCTCTTTAAGGATAACATTTCCCATGCGTGTATACAAATCATTTATTTTATTATCCATGTATTTTCTGTCCGTCCGTCCATAAGCTCTCTGATATGCCTCGGACTGTCTGGCGATGACCTGCTTCAGACTGTTCAATTCATCTTCCCTGTACCTTCGCATGAATTGACTGCTCAGCCTGTCGATCAGTTCTCTTTTGTCCGCCATGATGGGGTTGTTATAGTTCCACAGCTTTCTGTCACAATCCGGCATGTTCTTGTAAAGCTCCAGGAAGAGATCCCGCAGCTGCGGGTCCCGGTGCAGGTCTTTCTTTCCTGCCACGATGTTCTCCCGTATCATATGATTGATCTGATAGTTCACTTCCCTTGTCCGGAGGATCTCATTGACTACGGTGCTCTTACAAGCAGCTATACTCTTGTACTGGAACCGCCCCACATATTCCAGGTGTGTCACGGGCCGTCCGGCCTGATCCAGCAGAGGCTCCCGGCTCTTGCCGCTTTTGTACACAGGAAACTCCTTTTTTCGCCTCTGTGGTATCGGCTCCGCTGTTGCGACATGGATATGGATGTTATCTGTGTTATAGTGGATCGCAGCTGACCAGATGGCATTTTCAAGGCCTTCCTTCTTCAGCATTTTTTCCACGGCGTTCCTCGTGATCTCCTTGATCCGCTTTTCATCCAGGCTATGGTCCTCCGGGCTGTATAGGCCATTTTCAGCAAGCCAGTTATTATCAAAGGAAATAACAGTCTGCCACATAAGGGAGCCATTTTCCTGGGCTGTTTCAAAGAGCTTTTTCAGCCCCCTTTTATCCTGCTTGGTAAGGGCGTCCTGATGCCTGGTAAAAAGTCCCGTGCTCTTTTCGGGATTTCCCATATAATCCTGGTATAAGTTCCAGCTCTTTGTGCCATTTTTAATTTTGGCATTTTCCCGGTCTATATAATCCACATAGCTCTGGTACGCATCTGATCCGGGCCGGCAAAATTTAGTGACCACCACAACACCTGGTTTTGTATCCATGCGCTTCTATCCTTTCCTGCGATTATCCTTCTGCTGCTTAAAGTGAGCCAGCTTCCTTTTCAAAATATCCCTTGACCGTGCCAGCACAGGGCTTTCAATATCCTCCACAGGGATACAATCCTCAATCCCCTGCTGGAACAGAAAGGTATTGGCCACGTCCAGAAGCATAGTCGTGTTCCTCTCAGCCATGGTAGAGGACCACTTGAGCCTCTCATGGAAACCCTTGGCCTCTGCTTCATAGGTTTGGATCGCTTCCTTGATCAGTTCCTTCTGATCCTCCTGCTCCTGATAACGGCACAGGATATACCGTAATGCGGCCACTTCGCTTCCCAGCTCCTGCTCCTTCTTCACCCTGTCCAGCAGGGCCACTTCCTGCTCCGATAGCTCAAATAATTTCCGCATGCTCTTCTCCTTCTTTAAGGGTGCCATTTCTGGCACCTACAATTTTTCTACAACCCTCTGCAGGAGCAGATTATTTTCTTCCATGCAGGCGTGGAGGGAGGAGACTACCTCCGCCATATCACGCACCAGATTTTCATAGCGGTCCTGCGTCCGGATGAGATCCTCCGACAGCGCCGCCTGTTCAAGCAGATCTTTAATATATTGCTCTCTGCTCAGATTTTTCTTTTTTGCCAAGCTGCTCAGCTTAAAAGCCACATCCTCTGGCACGTTCCGTAAAGTGATCACCATATTTAGCACCTCCATCAGCTATAAATACAGTAACATATTTAAAGGAAAAGGACAATATTTATATATATTTACAGTCATTTATATATACATTACTTCTCCACTGCATCCAAGAAAACCCCAGGCTTTGCCTGGGCTGCACGCATGCGTGCAGTCAGTTTTCCCTTATGCTCTTTTTTTCGCCTCCGGGTGCAGCTCTTCTCCTTACGTGCCATTTCTGGCACCTTTTATCTGAAATGCCCCTTCCGGGGCTCCAGTATGAAAAAGGACAGCATCTGTAAGGTGCTGTCCTGCGCTTATCTTTCCATGATGGCATTGTATACGGGCTCCCCCTGTGTTATGCTTCTTCATGTTACCGCCCCTATACCGGTACAGGAAGGGGGTGTTTCTGGTGGAATATGTAATATCTTTTCTTATCGCCGTCACGGCTGGTGTAGCCTGCCACTACATCATCAAATGGTTAGACGGCGATCGGTAGACGGTAACTAGCCTGGGCTTAATCCACCCTTAACGGAATAGAAAACCCCGGAGAGTGCCATCTCCGGGGTTTTCGCTGTTCCTGGTGGAACAAAGCATAATATCTTTTCTTTGCCTACAGGCAGTATAGCACATCCGCCTGTCATATGCAAGTATATGTCCCCAACTCGTTTTTTATACTCGGAAACTCTCAAAAAAATGCCCCCGGAATGTCTTTTTACTTCCTCCGGCATATTCCATGAAAAATAGAAAAGGCACTATTAAGAAAGAGCAGCACAGCACAGATTGCTGTTCTGCTCTTGTCTGTCTATCCGTCACGGGCGGACCGGCAGGTCAAGGGCGGCCGCCCTGCGGACGTGCATTTTACCCTTTACCTCCCGGGCTGGCTGTGACACCTCCCGCAGCCGCTCCTCTCTTTATCTGAGAAAAAACAGCTTATTCACTTTTGTGTTATACTGTATCATTTGCCTCTGGACACTTTTTCCGCTGCGGACGTGCATTTCTACAGGTGGCTTTTTAAACTTACGGCAGAAAATCGACCGTTTTTCGTTTATGCTATGCTCTTTTTGTAACTTATTAATGTTGTTTCAAATTTACCGGGAGGTGATATATATGCTTACGCTACAGGAAGTATTCCTCTACGTATTGGCGAATGTAATCGTCTACTTAATAAATTCACAGCTGGAGACAATACGTAAGAGGAAATCCTCAAAGGCCTCCTAGGCCAGCTCTCCAGATGAAACGCCCCGGAGCTTATCTCCGGGGCGTTTTCCTTTTCCAGCAAGCTAAAGCCCCTCTTTGGGGGAGAAAGAGGGGTTGGGGGAGTTTGGGTGGGAAGCTGATAGAGCATAAAGATCACTACTTTCTCCCTGGATCAGATCCTCCCCTTTATGAGAAGGATCTATGCCTCGTCACCCTCCTTTTTTTTCGGGAAGAAAAGCCGCTTAGCCCTGCAGGCATCCCTCAGTCCTGCAATATACGCAAACGTGCTGTATTCATCCCACTGCTTATCCCGACACTCGATAAAATGATCGCAGACTTCCCTCTGCTCGGGCTCCAAGTACAGATCAAGATAAGCTCTATCCGCTTTCCCTTCCTCCTCGGTCGTTCTCTGGTACTGCTCGTCATTTTTGGTCAGCTCAAAGATCGTCTCATCCTTCAGCTTATCTATACAGATCATTACCAATTCCTTAAATTCTTCATCATTCATCATAAATGCTCTTCCTCATTCCTACAGCTCCCGCTTATATACTCTTGAAAATACAGATGTCCTTCGGAATATTGTTTCTAATCAGTGGCAAGAATATCTCAAACGGAAAATATACTAAAATCAAAGTTTCTAAATAGTGGCAAACGGAGATAGAAAACCTATGCAATGGATTTTACAGGATATACCTCTCGGACGTAATCTGCAGACGATCAGAATGTCCAGAAATATGACACAGATGCAGGTCGTTGAAAAGATGCAGCTGCTCGGCAGCACCATGTCCCGCAGCACATACGCCAATATAGAAGCTGGCCGCAGAAATATTAAAGCAAGTGACTTAAAAGCACTACAGAAAGTATTCAACGTCAGCTATGATGAATTTTTTAGGGATTGAGCCAGCATTGTTTCCATCTAGTAACAATGGTAGCATAGACACTACATCTATTTCAATACCTCAAAGATAATAGAAGGCAGGAAATTTCCTGCCTTTTATCATTTTATCTCTTTAAATATTTTTCCTTAATACATTATAATAGCAGGGATATATGCTATGATATTCTTAATTAATATCAAGCTTTTCTTTCCCAAAATCCAAATGAAAGAAGGTGCATTGTATGAAAAAATGAAAGATACTGACATGCTTTTTTCTTCTATTTGTTGTAGTTTTCTTCTGCGTTCTCTTTAATAAAATTAATAGAAATGGTTCAACTGACACTACGAAAACAGAATACTACGAAATGACAGGGATTGTAAAAGAAGTGCATGCGAGTTATTTGATGGTCGATCGGGACGAATATCCTATAGATTATCCTCCAATACTAGTGTCCATCCGTAAGCTAGATTCAGATACTGCTTTTCAAATAGGAATGACCGTGATAGTGAAATATGATGGACAAATGACTGACTCAAATCCTCCTGCACTTCGCCATGTTTACAGCGTAGAAGTAAAGGAGTAACGATATGAAAAATATTTCAAAAAAAATCTTTGCATGTTCTATAGTGTTCGCTATGCTGCTCGGGCTTTTTTCTGCTAGTATGCCTGTACAGGCGAACGAGGATGACTGTACAAATTATGTGTCAATAAATCTTTCTACTGGAGAAGAAGAGATCATACCTATTTCTAATACTGCAACAGAAACGGAGGCAGCGGGGTATACACCTGCCGGGGCAAAACAGCCAAGACTGATCATCGGTATTGATGACCGGATACCAGTATCTGATACCTCTTATGATCCCTATCCAAAAGTTGGTCTTATAAGAACCACCTGGAGAAATGGTGTCACTACTACCGGGACTGGCTGGATGTTCGGACCCAATGATGTGGCGACCGTTGCACACAATCTATACAGTGCAGAAAGGGGAGGGGCTGCACAATCTATTCAGTATTATCCCGCTTATAATCCAGGACATATTCCCTATGGTGTTCTGACCGCAAGAAATATCATCATTTGTGAGGATTTTGTTACGCAAGACGACAGCCAATATGATTATGGTGTTTTCGACTTAAACAATAATGTAGGTAATTCAACAGGCTATTTTGGCTGGAATAGCAATGTTATTCCTAATTCAGTAGTAGCATCAATAGGGTATCCTGAAGATTATCATACTCAGATGGTTCACAGCTTTGGAGATGTATACAATGTTTACAGTAATTACTTTACACACAGTATTGACACTCTTGCAGGAGATAGCGGGGCACCTGTACTTTTCGGTAGTAGCGTCATAGGAATACATTCTGGAAGTACCAGTATCCTCAATACTGCAACCAGGATTTCCGGATCTGTAGCCAATTTACTGCAAAATAGACGGCTTGCGCCTTAATGCAGCACATACATATCGTAAAAAAACATAGCAAGAGAAGGAAGGTGCCAAAAATGGCACCTTCCTTCTCTTGCTATATATACGCTCTTCCAATTCATAAATTACTTTTTATTTTCTATAATTTATCAAAAATGTCCTGGAAGATCTCTGCACCGTACTTCTCGTACATCTGCCGGGCAAGATCATAGCAGTAATTGTCATCACGCTGGGCTATGACCACGATATTCATGACATGGGCCTCAAGATTGAGGGTGTAGACCACCCGTATCCCGACTCCCCTGTACTTGATCTTAAAAAAGCCTGTCAGATTGTTACCGCCTTTGTTTCCCAGGGGCTTGCCGTATCCGTCCGGAGACGGCAGCGGCGCTCTTGACACCTTGGATATTCCAGCCAGTACCTGCTTTCGGACACTCCCTTCCAGCTTTTTAAATTCCTTCCTTGCCTCTTCCGTAATCCTTACATCCCACTTCATTCGATTTCCACACCCGCTTCCAGTGCTTCCACGTCCTCCATGGTCATTCCTTCTTCCTCCACCAGGGCTTCAAAGGATGTGGTTGCGGAATTTTTTCTGCTTTCGGCCAGCTTCAGCAGGGATGCTGTCTCGATCTCATCAAGCAGCTTCTCCAGCCTCCGTGCCTTTTCGGACACTTCCCTGTACTCATCAAGGGACATGATGACAGCCGTGGGTCTGTTGTTTCTAAGTATCACGTACTCCGTGTGGTTTTCTGTCACGTCCGTGCAGATCTTCCCCGCCTTTCCATTACTCAGATCGGTAATGGATACCAGCTTGTCAGTAAAATCTGTCAGTACCATACAATCACCTTTCCTTACTTTCTTAAATCAGTGGTTAAATTATCGCTTAAATACTATATATTATTTTATATATTATATTGTACAATAAGCTGTGCTTTTATACAAGTTTTTTCAAAAAAGGGAAGGTGCCAGAAATGGCACCTTCCTTTTCGGATCGTCTTCCCTCCCTTCCTCCCTGCAGGGCGTTATATTATCAATAGGTTTTTTTACCTTTTATGAAGAGTCACTTTTCCTCCTCAAACATATATCTATTGTGTTCCCTCATGGAGTAATAATCCTCCCGGGTCACGATGATATGATCCAGAAGTTCCAGACCAAGCAGCCTGCCCGCATCACAGAGACGCCGGGTCACCCGCAGGTCCTCTCCAGATGGATCCGGCTCCTGGGACGGATGATTGTGAACCAGGAGGAACTGGCATGCACCCATGAGAAGAAGTTTCATCATGATTTCCTTCGGGCGGATCATGGCGGCATCCGTGATCCCGTGTGATACTTCAAAAATCCCGAGCAGCCTGCTCCTGCCATTCAGCCCGAATACATAGGCGTATTCTTCTGTATAGTCCGTGATTCTCAGCACGTCCCGGCAGATCTGATGGACGGTTTCCGGACTAGAAATACAGGACACCATGAAGTCTATTTTTTTCTCTTTTATGAGCACCGGCCTGTTTTCTCTCAATACTGTATTATATAAGATCATCTTCTCTCCTTTCTGCCGGGGGAATGGATCCCCCGGTCTGCAGTCTATTCTATCCTTGTCATGTTTCTGCCGTCATATATGTAGGCATGGTCAGCCAGCCATTCCTCTTCCCTCACAGCTTCATGATTCACTTCCTGTACCATCATCGTGTAGAAAAGAGGGTCCTCCACGTCCGCCAGGGAAACAGCCAGACATTCATGCAGGGAGGACGGCAGAACGACAAATTTCTCTCCAAACGCAGCGGAAAGCTGGCTGTATGCGGAGCTGCACAGGATCCCTGCAGCACCATATCCCCTGTCCCTGCCTGTCACTACGTACACAGGAAGGACCTGTGTATCCGTGTCCGGCTCAAAAATGCCTCTTAGCGCATCTGACAGAAGTATCACCTCCGTCTGCCTGTCCATGTTTTCAAAAGCCTGGGTATGCAGTTCCTCTTCGGACAGCCCCGTCATTCTGAAAACCGGATGGGTGAGCTTTAACATGGCATCCTCAAGGTTATCCGGACCCGGCCCGTTCTGTATCTTCACTTCTACATAGTACATGATGAGAAAGTCATCCCGCAGCCTGTAGAGGAAATTTCCTCTTTCAACCTGTTCCCTGCAGGAGGCTCCAATCATGAGCGGATATACATGAGAACGGACATACTCCGGATCCATGTACTTATCCAGGTCAACACTCACCTCTTTTTTTCCCAGCTCTTCCAGATAAGCAGCCACCTCCTCATCCGGCAGGTCGTACCACCTGGGTGCATAGGATACACTTGGTATCACCTTGCTATCGTTGTATTTCACCATATAGGCATCAATAAGCTGGTTCCCATGGTTTTTTTCTACATACTCAACTCTGACTCCGCTTCCCTGCAACAGGGCGTTCAGCCTGTCTGCTCTCTTGACCATTTCCTCTTTCACTCTTTTCATCTTTCCATTCTCCTTTTCTGTATGAATATTGTATATAAATACAGGAACCGGCTACTGCCAGTTCCTGTATCTTGTACTGATTGTTGTGATGCTGCCTGTGACTGCCGCCAGGGCTTCGCCCCAGGTCCTTGCCTGTCTTGCTGCCTTCTGGCTTTTCAGCCAGCTCCGGAGATAGAGATAATCTCCTTTCCGGACAGTGTCAAACACAAATTCAACGATTGTTTCTGAAGCATCATCCCGGAGCCGTTCCAGTCTCCGCAGGTTCTGATCGGAGACATCAACGGCCAGTATCCTTACGATACCGTGATCCACTTCACACGAAATGATTTCAACATCCATTTTTCCATCCTCCTTTGGTATATCCGGTACTGCTGATTATGAAGTTGTCAATGTTCCCTGCAACGTTCTGTTGTCTGACACTGCAAAAGCCGCGCCCTGCGGCGGCCGTCAAGGGGAGCGTGGAATATGTGTCCGAAGGACATTTATGCCGCGAAAGCCCCTTGACGGACACAGCTGGGTGTGGCACCCATCCAGCCATCTTGCGCCGGAAAAATCTTCCAAGGGGATTAAAACAGACAACAGATCGTGCGGGGAACAGGAACGCATAGACAGTGGCCGGGACAAGGGAGGAGGGGGGAAAGAGGAAAAAAATAGAGGGATGAAGTAGCACCGGCCCCCACTTGCTAAAGCCCCTCTTATGTAAGAGGGGTTGGGGGTGTTACTCTCATAAAAAAGGAGCCAGATTTCCTGGCTCCGTCGGAAGCGGAAGAGTGCTGTTTTCTTTCCCCTCACAGTTCGGCTGATCAAAAGTGCCATTTTGGCACCAAGAAAACGGGACCTTCCGCTTCCTTCCGTCCGTTATATTATCAATACATTTTTGGGCAATAAAAAAGAAGGTGCCATTTTTGGCACCCTCTTCTCTGGTTTCCTTCTGTCAGATCCTATCTGAAGGGAGGTTCATCCAGATTGAGATTTCCGTTTGCCTGACTCTGCTGTTCCTTTTTGGCTTCAGCAAATTCCTGCTCCTCAACTACGACTTCTACCGTATACACCTTGACTCCCTCACTGTTCACGTAGCTTCCGCTCTGTATCCGCCCGCAAATAGCGATTTTTAATCCCTGCTTGTAGTATTTCTCCGCATGCTCAGCCTGCTTTCCAAAGGTCACGCATGAGATAAAATCAGCGGAAGCTTCCCCTTCCTTTTTGAAGCGCCTCTCCACGGCCAGTGTATACCTGGCAATAGCAATAGAATTTTCTCCCTGGCTGTATCTTACATCCGGATCACGGGTCAGCCGCCCCATCAAAATTACCTTGTTCATCTTTCACCTCTTTTTCCGTGGTTTCCTGGCTGTAATAGTCTCGCCAGCAGACATTCAATACCTGTTTTTATTGTACTATATTTGCAGTTATATTTCAATCTCCTCTTGTCTTTTCTTTTTAGCTATGATAAAATCAAACTACCTTAAAGGTATTATTTATTACTCAAAAAAAGCCTTGGGAGTTTTGCTCCCGGGCTTTTTTTGATATAGGCCTTCCTGTCAAACCTATCAAAATGTAAGAGTTAAAGTGTTCTTCAAAACTATCAAAATGTAACAGTTACTCCCTTTTTTCGCCTTCAAAACTATCAAAATGTAAGAGTATTGCTATCAATTTGTAATATTATCACTATCAATTTGTAATAGTTCCGCTTTTGTTTAAAAACTCTAAAACCCTTGATTTTACTGGGTTTTTCGCCATTTTTTTCTTGCCTTTTTAAGGCCCCTAATTATAAATTATAAATTATCCTTTTAATTATATATGTATATATGGGCGCCTCAAAACTATCAAAATGTAAGAATTAATGGTAGCATGTATTAATGTGGAAGATGATACCTGCTACTGCACGTCCTTTTTTTATATAGGAGTAGCTCACTGTATAAGAGCTCACCCTCTCGATTTCGCTGACAGCACTGTCAATCACCCTGGCTTTAAAATTGGCGAAGGTTTTATACTTATCCTGACAGTCACAGCATTCTCTGATCTGCTCAACAGATAGCTCTATGTCCAGCCCCTCTTTCGGGATCGTGCGGGAGAGGAGCTTCTCCTGCAGCAGCTCAAAGAGACGAATTGCGTAGACAGACTTCATAGAGAGTACGTTTTCTAATTCGTACTGTGTGTATCGCTCCTTCAGATTAATGAGAAATGGCTTCAGCTCATCATTCAGCTTTAAAGCGACTCCTAGATCGGAATGATACTCGCATCGGGTTACCCATGGAATTTTGATCCAGCGGACCTTCCCGGGAGTTTCCTCTTTGATAAAGACCGGATTTTTAATAATATCATCTGTGATCTTCTCAATATCCCGGTAAATATTACTCCTTGATATTTTTAGCAGCGTGGCAAGTTCCGGGATACTGATGATATAAGGATATAGCTCCTTATCATCATATTGGATCTGCATGATCGCTGCCCGTATCAGCTTTGCGCTGTTTAGGGAAAGTGCTTGACGGCCACCAACAAGTGTGTTGGCCTGGCATACATATTTTTTTGTATCCATGCAAAAGTCAAAGCTTAATTGCCCTTCGATCATTTTATTTTTTTTACCTCGAGCCATAAAAAATTACGTCCTTTCAAATATGTAATATTTTGTGGTAATAAGATGATACTCTATCTATTACATATTGTCAATCCTGTAATAGATAATTTTCAAAAGTATCAATTTGTAATAGTTAAATGAATAAAGCATTTCCTAAAATAAACCTTCACAAAGAGAAAATAGATGTGCTTAGCAATAGGATACGGACAGTTCCAAAGAAAAGGGGCTAACAGGATAAATATATAAATGAAGAATGAGTATAGAATAAATAAGAGGGATATCATTTAACCATAAGACCCTTATTTTTTCTCGATTTTTGGAGTTTTGTGCAGCGAAAAAATGTTACTTTTTTTGGACGTATCTTCCCGGGATTTGTCAGTGTTTTTAGAATGAAAGGGACAAAAAAAAGAAGCGGAAACCGCTTCCTCCAGACTGTATGTTTAACGAAAATGTTTTTTATTCCTGTTTTTCTTTCCATTGTGGTTCTTCGCATATCTTTTTCCCTCATATATAATTTTTTAAGGCACGTCAAATAAGATTAACTCCTATGAGCTAATCAGAAGGCTGTTCCGAAGTAACCTATGTATCAGTTTGATATCAAAAAATTCTTTTCCTGTTTCCTGGCGGGCTTTCATCAATGCTGCCAGAAGCAGCTTTGACAGATTTTTACCTGCTATCCTGGCTTTATTCGTATATTGAGCTATAAGGTCAGCAACTTCCTTTATTTGCCACTGTGTTGCCGCTTTTTCTCCGGATCGGCGAAAAAGAACGCAAGCGTTATATTCTCTTCTTTGCTCCGCACCTGTTTTTTTGTTCTCTTGGAAATGATCCAGCTCTTGACGGTATTCAATCGTATATATTCCTCGGCTGAAACGGAAGGAAAATAACTTTTTCAGGTGGGGCAGATACGTGCGGATCACTTGGCAGGAACTCTGGAAGCTGTCTGTATATCTTTCAAAAAAGTCTTTTCTTGTGACTGTAAACCGCTTCTGTCCGGTGCATGTATAACGCATCAGATCAAGCAGCATATATTTTTCCCTGGCTTTTAACTGTCTCCAGGCCAGGCGTCGGAATAATTTTCTATTTAAGGAGACATACCCCTCCCGGTAGGACTCAAGATACGAGAAATCATTGTCCAGGATAAGGATATTATAATCCTGATTTTCCTCGCTGCATATACGTTCAAATCGGATGATGCCTTTTTGACTCAAAGAGGAAAGAACGTTATAAAAGGTCTGCTTACACATGCCCGTATGCCAACAGACGTCCTTATAGTAAACTCCCTCCACTTTCCCAGTTTCATCCTGGAAGCGAACTATATACAGCAGAAAATCCAGTTCTTTTCTTGAAAGCCCCGCCAGCTTATCAATCAGCTTATATTTTAGTTTCATAGCTTTATCTGCTTCCTTTCGTTTATAGTCTTGGGCTTTTGGACGGGTATGAACCGTCTTTTTGTTTCTGGCGGCGCTAACTAATAGACCAATTTTAAAAGTATCAATTTGTAATAGTTAAAGAAATATAGCTTTTCTTTGAATAAATTTTTACAAAGAGGAAATACTGGATAATAGGAGCGTCCTATTTCTATGACACACTTCGGACATGCAAAACTATCAAAATGTAATAGTTAAAGAAAAGGTGCCCAGATCCATCATAGAATAACAAGTAAAAATACTCGAGCGAGCCCGTATTTTGCTCGTAAATCGATTTTAAATGGTTCAATCTTTTGTACACCATGCAAGAGAAAACCGTTATACGGGCGTTTAAACGCTTCATTGGTGTGAGACCATCCAAAATGGACGCTTGCCCCGGCGCCCCGCCGCCCCATGGGTCCCGGCGCCCGGAGCATGCCTTTGGCACCGCTGAAGAAGAGAGAACGGACAAGGAAGAAGGCTGACCCTCCCTATCTGTCTCTTTCTTCTATGGGGGCAAAGGATTTATCATAGTATTTTTCAAATAATTTTTCCTGGACAGGCTTTAGGGATTGCTCCTGTACCAGCTCCTGCAGATGCTCCTTTGAAATATACTTTTCAATACTTTTATCCATAAGAGGTCTGTATTCCTTGTATGTGGTAAATACATCCCCAAATATTTTATCAAGCTCAATATCATTAAAATTCTCTATTGAGAGTGCCATACTGGTATAGTGATCCTTTAGATGCTGCTTTCTTGTATCAGGGATAGCAAGGCCAAGGGAGGATTGGATCATGATAGACATTGCATCCGCTTCCCATTCAATCTGAGCGGATGATTTTCCAAGCCCTTTTTGATGTAGCATAAGAGCATGTCCCAGCTCATGTGAGAGTGTAGACAGCTTCCCGGTAGAACTGAGTCGTTCGTTAAGTACGATTGTTTTATCAGCTGGGTTGTAGTACCCCCTTAATGAAATTGACCGCAGATCCTGAATGGAAACGGGGACCTGCAGATATTGTGAGGAAAAATCTATAAGTCCCTTGGCTACCTGCTCATGTGTTTCAGATGGATAGCCCATGGTGAAAAGCTGCGGGTATTTTTCAGGTGGATAGGTGGTCTGAGATATATCAAAGGTTGTTCCAGGATAAAAGGAGAGTTTCTGGAAGGCTTCTATTTTCCCAGCCTTATATGCTTTGGCCTGCTCCTCTGTAGCCTGGCTGAGCTTTACGTATTCATCCTCGATTTTTAAGTAGGTAGTCTTGACAGGGACGGAGATGGTTATGCCCTTTTCCTTTGCCCTAACGGAATAGCCCATAGCTTTCCAGGCTGCATAGGATTGCACAAAGGTAGCTCCCGGGTTCTGCGCATGGATCAGCATGGTATTGTTGAGACTGTAGTTATAAAAATTGGAGGAGAATTGCACGAGCTCAAGAATATGATCCGGGTTGGTCTTGTAATCTTCAGAAAGAGTTTTAATCTGTTCCCGGAGAGCCTCCTTTTTTTCCTGTGACTCTTTCCTGGAGCTTTTGTTTGTATAGCTGCGTTTCATGGTTTCACCTCACTTACAGATATATTTGCATGATTTTTTTCTGTTCATCTTCTGGCAGGACAGAGAGAGGAGAGAGTTCGTTACTTGGAATGACTGTACCCTCCGGGGCCTGCGCTTCCTCACAGTACATAAAATAGAGATCTCTGTCGGCATTTCGGATAATTGCCTTTCCGTGGTAGTAGCCAACTACCAGGTTGTCATCCGTATTTGTTTCAAAATTTTTGGGCTGTGTAAAGTAGATCATAGTTGCATCCTTTCCGTGCCATTTCTGGCACCTAAATAGAAAAATAAAGCTTCAGATAGTCGTAATATTGCGAC
>OGXL01000462.1_pt1 | contig 36223 bp, 29 predicted proteins | sample 1576311 | NCBI WGS metagenome assembly OGXL01 (sample SAMEA3541564, study PRJEB24748) | human gut metagenome | biome: human gut; feature: human-associated habitat; material: faeces | place: China | collected 2012 | reverse complement strand
ATTATGAGTGGACAGATATGTATGAAGGCTTTGCTAAAACAGCTGAGGAAGAAGGATTCCCTGAGCTTGCAGCAAAATTCAGGGCAGTAGGTGAGATTGAGAAGCACCATGAGGAAAGATATCGTGCACTTCTTAAGAATATTGAAACTGCACAGGTATTTGAAAAGAGCGAAGTTAAGGTATGGGAATGCCGTAACTGCGGACATATTGTGGTAGGAACTAAGGCGCCTGAAGTATGTCCGGTATGTAATCATCCACAGAGCTATTTTGAAGTACATGAAGAGAATTATTAAGGAGATGAGATTATTACGAAGAAGAAAGTGATTAATTCAAAAAAAGCAGTAATGATAGGCTGTGGCTTTGTTGGTTCTGCATCGGTATTTGCTCTGATGCAGAGTGGCTTGTTTACAGAGATTGTCCTTATCGATGCAGATAAGAACAAGGCAGAAGGAGAAGCGATGGATATCAGTCATGGTATTCCATTTGCGAGTCCGATGAAAATATATGCCGGAGATTATGATGATGTGGCTGATGCTGCAATTGTTGTCATATCTGCCGGAGCGGGACAGAAACCGGGAGAGACAAGGCTTGATCTCGTAAATAAAAATGTAGCAATATTTAAGTCAATCATTCCTGAAATAGCAAAGAGAAATTTTGCAGGTATCATGCTTGTAGTTGCGAATCCGGTAGATATCCTGACTCAGGTAGCCATAAAGTTATCAGGACTTCCAGAAAACAGGGTTATTGGATCGGGTACTGTGTTAGATAGTGCCAGATTAAGATATAAGCTTGGTGAGCATTTATCTGTGGACAGCAGGAGTGTTCATGCATTTATAGTAGGTGAGCATGGAGACAGCGAAGTTGTAGCATGGTCATCAGCCAATGTATCTGGTGTTCCATTAAGTGAAATGTGTGAAATGCGTGGACATTACAAGCACAAGGAAAACACGGCAGAAATAGCTACAGCAGTCAAGAACAGTGCTTATGAGATTATAAACAAAAAGCACGCTACATATTATGGAATTGCAATGTCTGTAAAAAGAATCTGCGAAGTGATTATGAGAGATGAAAAATCAATACTTCCTGTATCACACATGATTCATGGAGTATATGATATTGACGGAGTATCGTTAAGTATGCCAGCTATTGTAGGTGCAGATGGTATTGAGTCTGATATACCTATTAATTTAAGTGGTGAGGAAGCGTTAAAGCTTAAGGAATCTGCAGATTCATTGAAAAAGATTATGGAGACAATTGAATTATAAATTTTACACATGGAAGGAGAAAAAGGCATGGAAGTAAGGTATTATATTTGTAAGCATTGTGGAAACATTGTTGAAAAGGTAAAGGATAAGGGTGTACCTGTAATTTGTTGCGGAGAACCTATGCAGGAATTAAAAGCCGGAGTGACAGATGCTGCTGTCGAGAAGCATGTACCTGTATATACGATAGAAGGCAGTCATGTTCATGTCGTGGTCGGAGAGACAAAACATCCAATGCTTGAAGAGCATTTCATTGAGTGGATTACATTAAATACAAACCAGGGAATATACAGAAAACAGTTAAATCCAGGGCAGGAGCCGGTAGCAGATTTTTGTCTTTGCGATGGTGAACAGGTAGAAGAAGTATATGCATATTGTAACCTGCATGGATTATGGAAATGCTAGAAGCATAAATGTATTATGATAGGATTATACCAATGAAAGAAGAACTAAGTATAGATATCATCGGACTTGCAGGAGCCTGTTCTTATGCTTTGGACTGTATAGAAGCAGAGTTGGTAAATATCAAAAACAAACATGGAAAAAGAGTGGCTTATATAAGTATATGCATGGCTGAATATTGGAAAATTCAAGGTGATGAATTACAAGATTTAGCCATGTGTGCTTTACTGCATGATAATGCTTTGACACAATATATTTCGGAAGAACTGAAAAAGGATTCCGTCATTCATTGTAAAAAAGATTTATCCGAGAAAAAAACAAATCTTCATTGTATTTATGGAGAAAAAAATATTACTAAAATTCCATTTAAAACAGATGTGTCAAATGTGATTTTGTATCATCATGAACATGCCGATGGAACTGGTCCTTTTCAAAAAAAGTGGAATGAAATTCCATTGTTTGCAAGGATTATTCATCTTGCGGATACCATTGATATTATAGGAAATAACACGGGATCTGGAAATAACAGTTGGAATTTTATATGTCAGTACCTTTTAAAAAATAGGGATGGATTATTCGATTCAGAATGTGTGAATGCCTTTTTTCATGCATTCACACATTCTGAATCATTTATATGTTTAAGTGATAATTCTTTTGAAATGAAGCTATGGGAGATTATCCCAAGACAAAAACGGGTTTTTGATTGGAAAACGTGTAAAAATGTCGCAGATTTTTTTGCAAAGATTGTAGATTATAAATCTTCTTTTACAAGCAGACATTCTATAGGAGTGGCTGAAAAAGCAGCTTTTTTTGCTCAATATATCGGATATGATTCTATTAATGTGCAAAAAATTTATCTGGCTGGTGCACTGCATGATATTGGGAAGATGGCAGTAGGCAATGAAATTTTGGAAAAACCGGATAAGCTTACGGATGATGAATTTTCAAAAATGAAGAATCATGCTGGCTATACATACCTTATATTATCAGAGGTTAATGATTTTGAAGAAATACGAGACTGGGCAGCTTTCCATCATGAAAAATTAAATGGAAAAGGGTATCCTTTTGGAAAAACCGCAGCTGAATTAAATGAGCCGGAACGTATTATGGCATGTATTGATATTTATCAGGCATTAACCGAGGACAGACCATATAAGAAAGGTTTATCGCACGAAAAAACGTGTGAGATGCTCGATGACATGGCGCAGAAAGGTTTTGTTGATTCTGATATTTCCAGGAAAATTAGGGAATGTTTTGGTGGAATCTATTAATTATAAGAAGATATTTACACAGAAAGTTCAACATCAGGAATTTATACATAAACTTGATGAATTTATGGAACATCACAATGATGAGGTAGAAGATCAAGATGAACAGATTATGGGAATTTTAAAATATCTCACAGAGTGGTTAATTAATCACATTCTGTATGTCGATGGTCAAATTCCAAAAGGCTGATATAGTAAGAAAGGCTGTTATTTTGAGGTGACCCCTCAAAGTTAGACTTTTACGAGGCGACTTCGGTCGTCTCGTTTTTCTTTATGCAGCTAAAAGATGGAGCCTGTATTGAACAGGACTCATCCATCCCAACTTTTCTTTTATTCGTTTCTCGTTGTAGTATTTTATAAAACGTTCTATCTCTGATTTTAATTCCTCGTACACTTGACAATATGCATATGTAGAAGAAACGCATCAAGTGCTTGCCAAGCGAAACTTTGTGCTGGCAGTAAGAGGAGGTATCTTTGGTGATAAACCAACTGCTTACTATGACTTTGGAGAGTAGAAAGCGACAAGATAGTTGTTTATTGGATGAAATAGGACATTTCTTCCCAAAAACAGTATGTTTATGGTATACTAGCTATTAGTAATGCGATTTCAACCGACATTACATATTATGATGAGAAATTAATACAAAGGACTATTCTTTCACAGCTTATGATGCAGGTGCAGGGCAGTGCTGCCCGGGTAAATGGTGAAGGTACCTATACGGACAGCGGAGACCATGGTAAACAGTTTTCAGTGGGCAGATTAGGTAACTTTGACAAGAGCGAGGAAACGAAAATGACAGAAAGTAAGATACTTCTGGTATTAGATAAAAAAGATTATGAGGATGGCATGCCGGTATTTGAAAGAAAGTGCGTCCGGGCAATCATAAAAAAGAATGGAAAAATTGCAGTCCAGCGCGGCAGGGCAGGGGACTGCAAAATATTAGGCGGTGGCATGGATGGTGAGGAAGATTTTGAAACGGCACTTTCCAGAGAAGTATTAGAAGAGGGCGGATTGATATTATGTCCGGGAAGTATGCAGCTGTTGGGCGAGATAGAAGAAAAACGCCGTGATTTATTTGAAACAGATAAAATATATCACTGTCACACCTATTTCTTTGCCTGTGCAGTTGAGGAGAGAACAACAGAACCGCATATGACAGAAAGCGAGAAGGCAAAAGGCTATCATCTGGAATGGATGACACCGGAAGAGATTGTAAAAGCAAATGAGCCATTTTCGAAGGAACCGTGGATATATCGCGATACTGCATTTATTAAAATGTTGATGGAGGGAAATTTATGAACACAGGATATGAGGGAATCCTGCAATTTCGGGGAAAGTGGAGAGATTATCAGGAAAGAGTACTCTTACATGCACAGCAGTATTTGAAGGATGGAAAGATACATATTGTGGCAGCGCCGGGTTCCGGCAAGACTACACTTGGAATAGAACTGATTCGGAGGCTGGGAGCACCCTGCCTTATTTTTTCACCCAGCATTACCATCCGCCAGCAATGGCTGATGCGTATACATGAGGGCTTCTTAACCGAAGAGGCAGATCCGCAGGAAATATTATCCAATAATTTGAAACAGATGAAACAGATGACTGCAACGACTTATCAGGCATTGTACAGTGCCATGAAGCGGGAGCAGGGCACACTGGAAGAGGACAGCGGGGAAGCGGCAGAGGAAGATGCAGCAGCCAGTGAAGCGGTGGATGGAGTAGATGCGGCAGACAGTAAAGTGGCAGCCGGCGGAGTGACAGAAGAAGCAGATGGAGAGAAGGAAACGGAGCAGGTTGACTACCGGGATTTCGATATTTTTAAGGCAGTAAAGGAAGCCGGTATTACAACAATTTGTCTGGATGAGGCACATCACCTTCGTAGTGAGTGGTGGAAGGCACTGGAGACTTTCTTAGACAAGCTGCCGGATGTGAAAATCATTGCATTGACAGCAACACCGCCATATGACAGCACACCGGCACAGTGGAAGCGTTATATCGATATGTGCGGACCGATTGATGAAGAAATCTTTACGCCGGAACTGGTAAAAGAAGGAAGCCTCTGTCCGCATCAGGACTACGTTTATTTTAACTGGCCGACAAGAGAAGAGGAAGCATATGTCAGGGAACATCAGAAGCGGATGCAGATGCAGGTGCAGAAAATGATGGCAGATGAGACATTGCGAAGAATCGTATCTTCCCATCAGGGGCTTATGCATCCGGAAGAATACAGTGAGCGGTTCTTAGATAAACCGGAGTATTTTACAGCGCTGCTGGTATACTGCCAGGCAAAAGGGATTCCATTTTCAGGTTATTTAAGGAAGCTCATCGGAACAAAGGGAAAGCTGCCGGGAATGGATGCACACTGGATGGAAGTGTTACTGCAGGGTGTTCTTTATGAGGACAGAGAGTCCTATACCATGATGGAAGCAGAGCGGGAAAGCCTGCTGCAGGAATTAAAAGAGGCAGGAGCCATCTACCGGAACAAGGTTGCGCTGCGGGATAATGAAGCCATTAAAAAGGTACTTATGAAAAGCCAGGGAAAGATGGAGAGCATCCATACCATTGTGCAGGCTGAGTATGAGGCACTGGGAAATGATTTACGCCTTCTGGTTCTCTGCGATTATATTAAGAAAGACAAATTGCCGGAGATTGGAAGTAAAGATACACTGGTAACAGAGCTTGGTGCAGTGCCGATTTTTGAATATTTAAGGCGGCAGAACATGACTGGAATCCGGCTGGGTGTACTGAGCGGAACAGTGATAATCGTTCCAATGGCAGTGGAAGCAAAACTGCCGGAATTACTGGCACAGTATGGCTGCAGTGGAACGTTGAATCCACTGGGAGATACCGGATATGGACAGCTTATGATAAAGGGAAAGAGCACCCACACCGTAGCTGTTGTGACGGAGTTATTCCGCCAGGGAGAGATTCATACATTGATTGGAACCAAGTCATTGCTGGGAGAAGGCTGGGATGCACCGTGCATCAATTCCCTGATACTGGCAACCTATGTAGGGTCTTTTATGCTGAGTAACCAGATGCGTGGAAGAGCAATCCGTACCGATAGAGAGCAGCCGGATAAGACCGGAAACATCTGGCACCTTGCCTGTATTTTTCCAAAAGAGCGGGGACAGCAGAGTAATACCGATGCAGAGGGCGATTATGAAATGCTGGAACGCCGGTTTGAATCATTTTTAGGAGTATCCTGCAGGGAAGATGTAATCGAAAGCGGAATCGGTCGGCTGGACATTCCAAAGATAACATCAAAATATGAGGTAGATAAAGCAAACCGCATGATGCTTGAGCGTGCAAAGGACAGAAATGCATTGAGGCTGCGATGGAACCAGTCCTTACAGGAAGTGCGAAATCAGATGGAAATAGAACAGATAGATGAAATTGCAGCAAAAGAAATAGAAACCGGATATATCTTTATTAATGCGGTCTGCATAGAAATCATACAGGTAATACTTGCAATGCTCTTAATGAGTGGAAGAATGATGGCACAGAAGCTTGGTAATCATCCGGCTTTCCTGTTACTTGGAATTGCGCTGTTAGCCGCATTTGCCGGAATTGTCTATCAGGGGATACGTCTGTTTAAATTCAGCACCCCGGCAAGACGGATGAAACAGCTTAGCGAAGCAATGCTAGATGCATTGAGGGAATGCGGGGAATTAGAGGATGGTGCCCATTGCAGGACAGAAGTAGAATCCTTTAACGGACTTGTGGTAGGTACCTGGCTTAAAGGTGGAACCACTAGAGATAAGACAACCTATTCTGCCTGCATGGAAGAATTGTGGGGTGTTATTGATAATCCAAGATATCTTCTTATCCGGGAAAAAATCTTTGGCACATCAAGAGAGTGTTACAGTGTCCCGGAAATATTCGGAAGACAAAAGGAACGTGCCCTGATTTTTGAAAAACATATGAAAAGGGCTCTTGGACCATACCATGTGGTATATACAAGAACCCCGGAAGGACGAAAATTATTATTAAAAGAGCGGACACGCTCCTTTGTAAATCAAAACCAGAGCCTTTTGCAGGGAAAGAAAATTGCAAAAGGATATTAAGAATAATAAGAATTTTCAATTTTCGAATACTTTTTATTTACTCCAAAGAAAAAGAGGAACAGTCCTGCAACCAGTAATCCTGTACCAACGAAGAACCACAGGAAGAAGAAAGGAACGGTATCTGCTTTATACATAAACCAGTCAGGAGAGAAGGTTCCCCAGATGTTAAAGAGGATATGGAAAAGCATGGAAGGATAAATGCTGCGGCTTTTCTCGCAGATAAATCCAAGAACAATTCCTACCACAAAAGCATAAACACCCTGAATCATATTCATATGGAACACACCAAAGAGCAGTGCCTGCAAGAGGTTCGCAACCCAGAAAGGCATTGCTCTTTTTGCATATTTCAAAGTCAGTCCACGGAAAATCAGTTCTTCACAGACAGGCCCAATCAGAACGGAATAGAGAACCAGAATCAGGGAAGGCTCATCCAGTCCCACCGATTCTATCAGGTTACTGTAATATTCCAGCCAGTGCGGGTTAATGGCTGCAGTAAAAGATACAATATAATTGGTAATATATTGTAATCCTACTGCAGTAATAAGAATGCCGAAGATAACCGGAATATTAAAAGGTTTCCGTACATTTTCCGGTTCTGTCTGCCGGAACTTTTTATAATACCAGTAGGCAAATACCACAAGGGCAACAGTACCGTAGGCTGCACTGACACCGGCATTAAAATTGGCGGTGGAAATAATATTTAAAAATGCATTCATACAGTCATCGATAGAAGTTGCCCCTTTGGTATAAAAGCCACCCAGCAGAGCAAGCCCTACTGCTGGAATGGAGATAAGCTGCTGCAAGCCAAATGCCAGCAGAGCCGGAAGAAAACAGAACATAATTCGGCCAAATCGCTTCATGAAAAAACCTCCTCAAGTATCATCACTTTTCTTGGCACATTATAACAATTATGAAGCGAATATGCAAACTACTGAGGTACCGCCTGTTTAAAAATACATGGAAAAATGTATTTTTAAATGCAGATAAATACTCTCCGGGTACTTGTGAAATAGGCGGAATCATGCTATACTAGGCGTTATGTTGATATATTTTATGATGCTGTATGAAATATAAATTCACATAATTATAATCAGAGGAGGAATAAATATGAAGAACATGAAGAAATTTGCAGCACTTTTATTAACCGCAGCAATGACAGTAGCAATGGTAGGATGTGGCTCATCTGCAGCAGCAAATACCGTTAATTCCAAGGATGACCTGCCAGGAAAGAAAATCGGTGTTCAGCTTGGAACAACCGGAGATGCCGATGCAACAGCATACGAGGACGAAGGAAGTACCGTAGAGCGTTACAACAAAGGAGCTGATGCAATCCAGGCATTAAAGACCGGTAAAATCGACTGTGTAATTATTGACAAGCAGCCTGCAGAGGCATTTGTTGAGAAGAATGATGACTTGAAAATTTTAGATGATACCTTTGACGCAGAGGAATATGCAATCTGTATCGCAAAAGATAATACAGATTTAACCGATGAATTCAACAAAGCAATCGAAGAGTTAAAAGCAGACGGAACAATCGATACTATCATCAGCAACTACATTGGTGATGAAATCGGACAGCATCCATACGAGACTCCGGAGGGAACAGAATATCCAAACGGAACACTTACCATGGCAACCAATGCACAGTTCGAGCCATATGAGTATTATGAAGGTGACAATGTCGTTGGTATTGATGCAGATATTGCAAAAGCAATCTGTGATAAGCTTGGTTATGAATTAAAGATTGAAGATATGGAATTTGATGCAATTATTGCAGCAGTATCTTCAGGCAAGGCAGATTTTGGCGCAGCAGGAATGACTGTAACAGAAGACCGTCTTAAAAATATTGACTTTACAGATACTTATGCAACAGCAAGCCAGGTTATTGTAGTAAGAAATAAATAACCGGTATAGGAGGAAAGACCTTGAGCGATTTTTTTAGCAGCTTTCAACAGGATTTTATAAAGGATGACAGATATCTGTATCTGTTGCGTGGACTTGGCAATACACTGCTTATTGCAGTGCTTGCAGTACTTCTGGGTATTGTGGTTGGATTTTTAGTCGCAATTATCCGTTCCACTCATGATAAGCATGGTGGATTAAATGTTTTAAACTTTATATGTAAAGTATATCTTACCATATGGCGTGGAACACCTACGATGGTACAGCTTTTGATAATGTACTATATTATTCTGGTCGCAATCGATAATAAAATTGCAGTTGCTGTAATCGCTTTTGGCTTGAATTCAGCTGCTTATGTAGCGGAAATTGTACGTTCCGGAATCATGTCTGTGGATGAAGGACAGTTTGAAGCCGGCAGAAGTCTTGGACTGAATTATGGACAGACCATGCGTCTGATTATCCTGCCACAGGCATTTAAGAATGTGCTTCCGGCACTGGCAAATGAATTTATCACATTATTGAAAGAGACTTCTATCAGCGGTTATATTGCAATCCCGGATCTGACCAAGGGTGGAGATATCATCCGCAGCCAGACTTATGACCCGTTCCTGCCATTGTTCGGCGTTGCAATTATCTACCTGATAATCGTTATGATTTTAACGGCAGGTGTACATAAATTGGAAACGAGGTTGAGAACAAATGAGCGATAAGAAGGTATTAATTGAAGTAAAAGATCTTTGCAAATCATTTGGAGATGTTAAGGTATTAAATGGTATCTCCACAGAAATCGCCCAGGGAGAGGTGGTTGCCATCATCGGACCATCCGGTTGTGGTAAATCCACATTCTTACGTTCCTTAAATCTTTTAGAGGAGCCGACTTCCGGTGTGATTACTTTTGAAGGAACAGATATCACGGATAAATCCGTAGACATCAACAAGATGCGTCAGAAGATTGGAATGGTATTCCAGCAGTTCAATCTGTTCCCGAATTATACCGTAAAAGGAAATATCATGCTGGCACCGGTTCAGACCGGACTTATGAATAAGGAAGAGGCCTCTAAGCGTGCGGACGAGCTTTTGATGAGAGTTGGTCTTTCCGATAAAGCAGATACTTATCCGGCAATGCTTTCCGGTGGACAGAAACAGCGTATTGCAATTGCAAGAGCACTGGCAATGAATCCGGATGTCATGTTGTTTGACGAGCCGACTTCCGCACTGGATCCGGAAATGGTAGGAGAAGTCTTAGAGATTATGAAAGAACTGGCACAGGATGGCATGACCATGGTAGTAGTAACACACGAGATGGGATTTGCAAGAGAAGTGGCAAGCCGTGTCATGTTTATCAATGAAGGACAGATTCAGGAAGAGAATACACCGGCAGAATTCTTCGCCAATCCACAGAATCCGCGTCTTTGCGACTTCCTTTCCAAAGTATTGTAGGAAAAGAACAGATAAAATGGTAAAAATAGTTGATAAAAAGTTTTCATAAGCTATTGCAATCAGAAAAGAAATAGTCTATGATAAAACCGTTATATGACTGACGGATAAGTGGAAAAACCACATGAAGTATAACGAAAACGAGCCGACCGTCTGGGCGATGAACCTGGAGGACTGGCTCGTTTTCTTGTATTTACATGATGTTTTGTATGATTTTTTGAACATCAAAACGTATTGACAAAAAAATGACAGTCAGTATATACTAACTAAGGTTAAACAAGACTAATTCTAATTAGTAACCATTCAGTGTTCATGCTGAGTATATTTTTAGGAGGATATCGCAATGATAGAAATGAAAGAGTGGGATGGATTCGAAGGACGTCTCTGGAAAGAAGAAATCAATGTTCGTCAGTTCATTCAGGACAACTACACTCCATATGATGGAGATGAGAGCTTTTTAGCTGAGCCGACAGATGCAACCAACAAGCTGTGGGATGCACTTCAGAAATTACAGAAAGAAGAGCGTGCCAAGGGTGGCGTTCTTGATATGGAGACAGAGGTTGTAACCGGAATTACAGCATATGGTCCGGGATATATCGATGAAAGCTTGAAAGATTTAGAGCAGGTAGTTGGTCTTCAGACTGACAAACCATTAAAGAGAGCTTTCATGCCATATGGTGGAATCAAGATGGCTGTTCAGGCTTGTGAGACCTACGGCTATGAGGTAAATGATAAATTAAAAGAAATTTTCACCAAATATCATAAGACACACAATACAGCAGTATTTGACGCTTATACACCGGAAATGATGAAGGTCCGTCATGCTAAGATTTTAACAGGTCTTCCGGATACCTACGGTCGTGGACGTATTGTAGGTGATTACCGCCGTGTAGCATTATACGGACTGGATTACTTAATCGCTGAGAAGAAGAAAGACAAAGCAAACTGCGGATGCGGACAGATGACAGATGATGTCATCCGTTTAAGAGAAGAAATTGCAGAGCAGATTAAATGTCTGGAAGACATGAAGAAACTGGCTGAGATTTACGGATATGACATTTCCAGACCTGCAACCAATGCAAAAGAGGCTGTTCAGTGGTTATACTTCGGATACCTTGCAGCAATCAAGACACAGAACGGTGCAGCAATGTCAGTAGGACGTGTTTCTACATTCCTTGATATTTATATTAAGAGAGATATGGATAAGGGAATCCTTACCGAGCAGCAGGCTCAGGAGCTGATTGACCATTTCACAATGAAACTTCGTATGGTTAAATTCGCACGTATTCCTTCTTACAACCAGTTATTCTCCGGTGACCCTGTATGGGCAACCCTTGATGTAGCAGGAACAGGTGTAGACGGACGTTCCATGGTAACCAGGACAGACTTCCGTTTCCTTCATACTTTAGAGAATATGGGACCGGCACCGGAACCAAACCTTACTGTATTCTATTCATCCAGACTGCCACAGACCTTCCGTGATTATGCAGCACGTATCTCAATTGAAACAAGCTCAATCCAGTATGAGAACGATGATGCAATGAAACCGGTATGGGGCGATGATTATGCAATCTGCTGTTGTGTATCTGCTACACAGACTGGTAAAGAGATGCAGTTCTTCGGTGCTCGTGCAAACCTTGCAAAATGTCTGCTTTACGCAATCAACGGTGGTGTTGATGAGAAATCAGGCGAGCAGGTAGGACCAAACTACGCACCAATTACAGCGGAATATCTTGACTATGATGAAGTAATGGCAAAATATGACAAGATGATGGACTGGTTAGTAGACATCTATGTAAATACACTGAACCTGATTCAGTATATGCATGATAAATATTACTATGAAGCAGCAGAGCTTTCTCTGATGGATACCGACTTAAAGAGAACCTTTGCAACCGGTATTGCAGGATTTTCACATGTTATCGATTCTCTTTCTGCAATCAAATATGCAAAAGTAAAAGTCGTACGTGATGAGAACGGACTTGCAAAAGACTTCGAAATCGAAGGAGACTTCCCGAAATACGGAAATGATGATGACCGTGCCGATGAAATCGGAGTATGGCTGCTTAAGACTTTCATGGATAAATTAAAGAAACATCATACTTATCGTGATTCTGAGCCTACAACTTCTATCCTTACCATTACTTCTAACGTAGTATATGGTAAAGCAACCGGAGCTATGCCGGATGGACGTAAAGCCGGCGAACCGCTTTCGCCGGGAGCTAACCCATCTTACGGTGCAGAGCAGAACGGACTTTTAGCTTCCTTAAACTCTCTGACCAAGCTTCCATATGAGTGGGCATTGGATGGTATTTCCAATACACAGACCATCAATCCTGGCGCACTTGGAAACAACGAGCAGGAAAGAATCGATAATCTTGTAAATGTAATGGACGGATACTTTGACCAGGGTGCTCATCATCTGAATGTCAATGTATTTGGCAAAGAAAAGCTTATTGATGCAATGGAGCATCCGGAGAAAGAAGAGTATGCAAACTTCACAATCCGTGTATCCGGCTATGCAGTTAAGTTCATCGACCTGACAAAAGAGCAGCAGCTTGATGTTATTGCCCGTACCTGTCATGAGCGTATGTAATTTAAGACAGTAACCGAACTGCGGGGAACATACGATTTTTCCGCGATTCAGGTAAAGCAGAATGTGCAGGCTTAATGAAAAAAAGCCTGCACATTTTTATCATAGGTTGTTAAGCATCCGTAAGTATTTTGGTGTATAGGAGGCAATATGAGTGAAATAAAAGGACGCATCCATTCCGTAGAAAGCTTTGGCTCGGCAGACGGGCCGGGTGTAAGATATATTGTATTTTTAAAAGGCTGTAACATGAGATGTCAGTACTGCCATAACCCGGATACCTGGGCAAAAGATGGCGGAGAGCTGATGACACCGGAAGAAGTGTTAAAAAAGGCACTTCGCTACAAAACTTATTGGAAAGAAAAGGGCGGAATCACCGTAAGCGGTGGAGAGGCTCTTTTACAGATAGATTTCGTAACAGAACTGTTCCGGCTGGCAAAAGAAAAAGGGGTAAATACCTGTCTCGATACCTCTGGCAATCCATTTTCCTTGGAAGAACCATTTAAAAGTAAATTTGATGAGCTGATGAAATATACAGACCTCTTTATGTTAGACATTAAGCATATGGATGATGCAGCACACCGGAAACTCACCGGACAGACGAATCAGAATATTTTGGAAATGGCAGCTTATTTATCAGACCATGGCAAAGCAATGTGGATCCGCCATGTGCTGGTGCCGGGTATTACAACAGAAGAGGACGAGCTTTACCGCTTAAGAAGTTTTCTTGATACCCTTAAGACAGTAGAGCGGGTGGAAGTGCTGCCATATCATACCTTAGGCGTCTTTAAATGGAAGGAACTTGGAATTCCATACCAGTTAGAAGGCGTAGACCCGCCTACAAAGGAGCAGATAGACCGGGCAAAAGAGATTCTTGGGGCACTGTAAAATAGATAAGCAGCATTACAGGAAAATAAAAAAGTAATGCTGCTTTTTAGATTCTGACGATAATGCGGGTAAGGTATTCACTTCGTTTATCCGTCATGGTAGCGTTAATCAATTCTTCTTCATAGAATCTGCCATCGGATGAAGTAATCTGGTGCTGCTTCATGTAGCTGCGCAGCCTGTCATAAGCGAGTGAAATATCATCCCAGTCTCCCAGGTGATAGGCGGCGAGACATTTAGAAGCCGGAAGAATCCGGTAAGGCATTTTCTTGGGAGGGGTCTGCATGGCAAGGCATACTTCGTGATAAAGATTGTGGGCACCCCGGGCAAGGTCACGTTCCATCTGGATATAAAGCACCATAAAACCGGTAGTTTCCTTGCTTTCATAATAGGAGTTCAGAAGCTCACTGACTTTTACGGAGATGGTCTTATCATCGGAAGAACTGACAGGGTGTGCTGCAATATAAAATCCTGGCAGAGAGACTTCTTCAATGATATCCGGATTTGTAGTCAGGCTGGTTTTAATTCGTTTCTGCTGTCTTTGAATCCACTTCTGTTTTTCTTTTAATGCACGAATCTGCTGTTCGATGACAGCGTTTTCTTTCGTAAGAAGTGTGGCATAATTTTCCGGGCTTCGGTGTTCCATGTATTCTTTAATTTCCGGCAGAGGCATGCCAAGTTCCCGCAGCGTGATAATGGCATCTAACACATCCATCTGGTGGACGGTGTAGTAGCGGTAGTCATTGTCCCCTCTTGCTTCGGGTGAAAAAATACCAAGCTGCTCGTAGTGAAACAGTGTATTTTTTGTAGTGCCCATCATCCGGGCAACTTCTCCGGTGGTCAGATATTCATTTCTACTCATTAAAAAAATCTCCTTGACTATATGGTTACCATATAGTTTATGATAGCAAATAGTGATTCATAAGACAAGGAGGTTATCATGTCGAATTCATTAAATCAGAACTTTAAAACATTATCCTTATTGAAATTTGCATTGCCATCTATGATTATGATGGTATTTATGTCATTGTATACAATCATAGATGGAATCTTTGTGTCAAGACTGGTAGGAGAAAGCGCTCTTTCTGCAGTCAATATTGTATGGCCGGTTATCTGTATTCTCATTGCAATCGGCGTTATGTTAGCAACCGGTGGAAGTGCAGTGGTAGCGAGAAAAATGGGTGAGGGAGATGAAAAGGGAGCATGTGAGAACTTTACTTTTCTTGCAGTGGTAGGAGTTGCTGTAAGCCTGGTGCTGTTGGTTATTGTATTACTTTTTCATAAACCGATTGTATATGCATTAGGAGCAGACGACTCTTTATTCGAAAATGGGAAAACATATCTTATTTATATGATGTATTTTGGACCGTGCTGTATTTTGCAGAGTTTATTTCAGTGCTTCTTTGTAACTGCAGGAAAACCTGCATATGGACTCGGACTGATTACTGCCGGAGGTGTAGCCAATGCAATCTTAGATTATGTCTTTATGGGACCAATGCAGCTCGGCATTGCCGGAGCAGCTATTGCAACAGGCATCGGACAGATGATTCCTGCGGTAGTGGGAGTCATTTATTTCCTTGTGAAAAGAAAAGGACTTCATTTTACCCGCTTCCATTGGGATGGAAAAGCATTGTGGCAGTCCTGCACCAACGGTTCTTCCGAGATGGTAACGAACCTTTCCAATGCAGTAATTACATACCTTTTTAATATTATTCTGATGCGTATGGTTGGAGCAGACGGGGTAGCTGCAATTACCATTATTTTATACGGACAGTTTTTATTCAATGCGCTGTATCTTGGATTTTCCATGGGTGTGGCACCGGTTATCAGCTTCCAGTACGGAGCAAAGAACAGTGAAAAATTAAGTAACGTTTACCATATCAGTAACCGGTTTGTAAAAATATCCTCCGGCTTTATGGCGGTGGCATCTGTCCTTCTGGCGAAGCCGATTACATCAGTATTTGTCTCAGAAAGCAGTCATACCTTTGCAATGACAGTTACGGGATTTGCATTGTTTGGCATCAACTATCTTTTCAGCGGCTATAACGTATTTACCTCTTCGCTGTTCACGGCACTTTCTGATGGAAAAACATCTGCACTGGTATCCTTCAGCAGAACCTTTGTCTGTATTCTGGTCTCTTTACTGATTCTGCCGCAAATTATCGGATTAAAGGGAGTCTGGCTGGCAGTTCCGGTGGCAGAATTTGTGACATCAGGACTTTCTTTTTACTGTCAGAGAAGAAATTTATCGAAATACGGAATTTAAGAAACTTTTTTTTTATCTGGAACGTCTAATCTATAAAGAGTATAATGAATGGTAAAGAATGAATAGATACCATTTTAAGATAGTAAAGAGAGGATACGAAAGATGGTTTTTAGCAGCATAGCATTTATCATGTATTTTATGCCGGTATTTTTTCTGGTTTATTATATCCTGCCGGCTTCTTATAAGAATGCCTGGCTTTTCCTTGCCAGCCTTGGTTTTTATTACTATGGTGTCAGGGGAAATCCGGGTTATCTTTTACTTATGATTATGTCTGTGGTGGTCAATTTCGTGGCTGGAAAACTGATTGCGGCACAGAAGACGAAGCGGGCGAGGAAAGCCTGGCTTGTGGTTGGAATCGTCTATGATTTAGGATGGCTCATTCTGTTTAAATATCTGGGCTTTCTTATAGAGAATCTGAATGCCCTCTTTGGTGCAATGCACGTTAAGGTACAGCTGGAAACATGGAATCTGATTCTGCCGATTGGAATCAGCTTTTATACGTTCCAGATTATTTCCTATCTGGTGGACGTGTACCGGAGGGAAACAAAAGCGGAAAAATCGTTGATTTCACTGGGAACGTATCTTTGCATGTTCCCACAGTTAATTGCAGGACCGATTGTCAATTACCATCTGATTCAGGAGCAGCTTCATAAGAGAAAGCATTCCATGGAAAAGGTGGAATCCGGACTTAAGGTATTTGCACTGGGACTTGCTTATAAAGTATTGCTGGCAAACCGGGTGGGACATCTTTGGACAGAGGTGACAGCAATTGGTTATGAGAGCATTTCCACACCGCTGGCATGGATGAGCATTGTGGCATACAGCCTGCAGTTATATTTTGACTTCTATGGGTATTCCCTGATGGCAATCGGACTGGGGCGGATGATGGGCTTTGACTTCCCACAGAACTTTAACAATCCATATATGGCAGTGTCCATGACGGATTTCTGGCGCCGCTGGCATATGACACTGGGTGGCTGGTTCCGGGAATATGTATACATTCCGCTGGGCGGCAACCGCGGTGGTTTTGCAAAGACCGTCCGCAATATGTTTGTGGTATGGCTTCTGACAGGACTCTGGCATGGCGCAAGCTGGAATTTTGTATTGTGGGGACTTTTGCTTTTTGTCTTGTTATTCGTGGAAAAAGCCGGACTTGGAAAAGTGTTGGAGCGGCATAAGGTGCTTGGACATATTTATATGATACTCTGGATACCGCTTTCCTGGCTGGTCTTTGTGATTACGGATTTAAGCCAGCTTGGCATTTATTTACAGAAATTATTCCCATTCTTTGGCAGTACCGGAACGGTATTGTTTCAGGGAGATTATCTGAAATATGGTAAGACCTATGGCATTTATCTGGTGCTTGGTATCCTGTTTGCAACAGGCGTTCAGGAGAAGCTCCTTAAGAAAAATAAGAACCGCCTCTGGGTGATTTTACTGCTGCTGGCATTATTCTGGGCGAGCGTATATTGTATGTATCTTGGAATGGATGACCCATTCTTATACTTCAGATTCTAGTGAGGAAATACGATGAAAAAATATAAATTTACTATACTTTTACTGCTGACATTTGTGATTGCATTCCCGGTGATTACCGTAAAGCTTGTAACTGCGGAGCAGGAGAAGAAGGCAAGGCAGGAAGAACTGGCACAGGTGACAGACACAGAAAAAGAGCCGGCGGAAGCAGTTGCCGGAACGGAAGAAAACAGCACAGATAAAGCCGGTACAGGACAAGCAGATATTGATAGTACAGAAAATACAGAAGATAAAACAGGTACCAAGGATAATGAAACGGTGGCAGATACGGAGCAGGAGGGAACCTTTACAACAGAGGATATCAGCTATTTTTCCGATGCTTTATTTATTGGAGATTCCAGAACAGTAGGATTATCGGAGTATGCAGACCTTGGGGATGCGGATGTATTTGCAACGATTGGCTTAAGTTCCTTTAAGCTGTTTGAAACAGAGGTGGATATGCCGGGCTATGGAAAAGAAACTTTGGATGAAGTGTTAAGCCGGAAAAATTACGGAAAGATTTATCTGATGTTAGGTATCAATGAACTGGGATATCCACATGCAAGCATAGAAAAGCAATATCGTGAAGTGGTAGAGAAAATACGGGAAATGCAGCCGGATGCCATTTTATTCTTAGAGGCGAGTCTTCATGTTTCCAAGGCAAAATCCGATTCGGACAGCCTTTATAACAATGCCAATATTGACTGGCTCAATGGCGTGGTGGAGTCCTTATGTGACCAGAAGCAGACCTATTATATTGATGTGAATGAAATCTTTGATGATGGGGCAGGAAACCTCGATGCCCAGTATACCAGTGATGATGCCCATCCTCTAGGAAAATATTATGCCCAGTGGGCAGAATGGATTCTGACGAAAGCCATTGTAAAGGAAAAATAAGACCAAAACCCTTAGGAAAACGCAGTGGAAAACCGATGTATTATTTATAAAAGTGTATACAACAGTGAAAGAAATATCCGATAACCGGATAAGCGTTGCAGAAAGGCAAGGGAAGCGTATATGAATGGAATCAATACCAGTTTTGGGACACAGAGCTTATATCAGAATGGCGGGACACAGGGAAGTGCAAAGTCAGATGATAAGAAGCAGGATAATAAGAATGACAGCAATGTAATAAAAGGTGCCGGTCTTAATCTGAATCAGACAGATCTGATTGGACAGAAGATGGCAAATGCCCAGAAAGAAGCATTAAAGAAGATTATGGATACATTTTCCGGTGAGCATGCAGTGGATGAAGAGATGGACGAGCGGCGTGCCCACATTAAGGAAATTGACAGCGAGATAAAAGATTATCAGAGTGAAATCCGCGACTTACAGGATAAGGAAGCTGAATTAAAGGAACGTTACCAGGTAGCGGATGGCAGCCAGGAAGAGGAAGACCTTGACCTTTTAAAGAAAGCCAGTACAGCAGAAGGAAGAAGCATGCTTTCCAAAGAAGAATTAGAGCATGTCTCAGAATTACAGAAAGGCGGAATGACAGACTATCAGAAAGAGTCCATGGACTACTATAAAATGGAGTCAGAATACAGAAGCAAGATAAAAGACCTTGGAAAGGAAAGAGCCGAGGATAACGGATACCTCCGGGCAGTACATACGGAACGGTTAAAGCATCATGATATGATAGACAGCCAAAAGGAAGCGGAAGAAATATTAGACAATGCATCCGATGAAGCAACATTAGGACTGATTGGGGAAGCAGTAGACCACGTCGATGAGACCATCAAAGAAAATGAGAAAGATACGGATAAGAAGGATGCAGACAAGAAAGAGGATAAGAAAGCTGATACAAAATTAGACAAGGAGACCCAGAGCAGCCTTTTAAAGAGCGAAGCAGAGAAAAAGGTTGCGGAGCATAAGCTTGCGGAAGACGATATCAAAGGCCTTGTCTATGATGAGCAGTTATAAACAAAATGGACAATTTGTGCTGTCAGATATACAAATTGCGGGAAAAGTATAACTTGACCATACAAAAAAAATCTATTGTATATGTCAAAAAAACGCATTGTTTCTTATACTAATAAATGTTAAAATACATAGAAGAAAAAAGAGGGAGGAAGTTAGCATGGCTTCATTCGTTGAAAACACACAGCACAAAGTAGAAAGAAAAGCTTTTGAGATAATGACCAATAGCATCGTAGGTAAGTTGACTAAGACAGATGATATCGCGAAAAGACAGGAAACATTCCTTGAACTTATTGACAAGGCAGAGACTTTCTGGGGAAATGGCGCAGACAAGGCAACATTGGATAAGGTCAGAGAGTATGTAAAGAATCCGGAGAACAGATGGGTGAAGTTTGTAAACCGTGTTCTGGATGAGACAAATCCAAATTATGCTAAGAAATTCCTTCTGAATTTAGGATATGAAGCATTTTTCCGTGGAACAAAGACAATCAGGGCAAACCGTGAGAAGTACAACTGTAATATTCCATGGCTGATTCTTTTTGACCCGACAGACGCATGTAATATGCATTGTGTAGGATGCTGGTCCGGCACATATGGCCACAAGAATAACATGTCCTATGAGGATATGGATAAGATTGTTACACAGGGTAAGGAACTTGGAACTTATCTTTACTTTATGACAGGTGGAGAACCGACTGTTCGTAAGAATGATATTTTAAAACTTGCTGAGAAGCATAATGATTGTATGTTCGGTCTTTTCTCCAACTCTACTCTGATTGATGAGGAGTTATGTAAGAAGATTGTAGAACTTGGAAATATTACATTCCTTCTTTCCATTGAGGGAACACCTGAGACAAATGATGGACGTCGTGGTGACGGACATTATGCAGCAGTTATGAAGGCAATGGATCTGTTGAAACAATACGGTATCATATTCGGAACTTCTATCTGCTATACCAGAGCCAATGTTGAGGCTGTTACCGATGAGAAATTCTTACGTTTCATTGCTGATAAGGGCGCACGTTTCGGTTTCTACTTCCATTATATGCCGGTAGGACAGAACGCAGCTCCGGAGCTGATGCCGACATTGGAACAGCGGGAAGAAATTATTAAGAAGATTCGCTGGGTTCGTACCGGAGACAATGATATCGGATTTTTCCCAATGGACTTCCAGAATGACGGAGAATTTGTTGGCGGATGTATTGCCGGTGGACGTAACTACTTCCATATTAATGCACAGGGAGACGCAGAACCGTGCGTATTTATCCATTTCTCGGATTCGAATATCCATGATAAGTCAATCCTTGAGATGCTGCAGAGTCCATTGTTTAAGGCATATCATGAAGGACAGCCATTTAACAGAAACCACCTGCGTCCATGTCCGATGCTTGAGAACCCAAAGCTCTTAAGAGAAATGGTAAACAAGACTGGTGCGAAGGGAACAAACGCTGAGGCAGAAGAGACTGTTGAGCATCTTTGCTCTAAGTGTGACCACTATGCAGAAGAGTGGGGACCGGTTGCAGACCGTATCTGGGCAGAACAGAAACATAAGAAAGCACCTTATGAGAACTATACGGAAGAAAAGAGAGAACATCCGGAACTTGCAGCATTTGAGCATGCGGATGGTTCTGATGGATTAAGAGATGAGGATCTTCAGTAATTAAATCAGATGATAGAGCTTATAGTGCTCTGAAAAACGTATAATAAACTGATAGAATGGAAACCTGAATATGTTTTCTGAGATTGCAGGCAGAAACAGGGGGTAACTTTATATGAGCATGAGTCATTGATTATAGTTGATGAGGTTCAGCTATCAGGCAGGCAACCAATCGGAAAGTGATATGGTAAAAAGGCAGACGCTCTCTCTTTATGAAGAAGATTCAAAAAGATTGATGCATCCGGAAGAAAGCTTATTGTTGAAACCGTTTTATCTGATGTCTTTTTGATACATGCATAAAACGTAGATTCTTTTGAAAGAATAGCTTTCTCTTAAGATAACCGCAGCATAATATTTGAAATAAACTCCATTTCCTCATTATAAAACCGGGTAGAACCATGATAACGTTCGGCAGTGGTTTGGATAGAAAGAAGTCCAATACCGCTGCCGCTTTCTGTTGTAGACAGAAACTGCCCGTTCATCTTTTTTACAATTCCATTGAAGCTGTTTACCATTGTGATATATATGGTGCCCGGACTGTTAAGGTCAGAACTGAGGTGGATATATCTATTTTCCACCGGAACCTGACAGCAGGCATGGATGGCATTTTCCAAAAGATTGCCGAAAAGCAGGCTTAAGTCTACATCAGAAATAGAAATCTTCCGGGGAACAATAACCTTAAAATCCATTTTGATATGACAGGATTCTGCAAGGGAAGCATAGTAACTGATAACTGCATTCACAGCCATGTTTTGGCAGAAAAGATACTGCATGGAATGTCTTCCGGTTTCCAGCTGGTAGTCAGCCATATAATTTTTTAATTCTTCATATTGCCCGGATTGGGCCAGCTCCTGCATAACTGCAATGGTATGTTTGAAATCATGCCGCTCCTGACGGGACTGATCGAGATAATTCTGAAGCTTGACATACTGGCTTGCCTGGGCGCGGTACATAATCGAAGTGGTATCTGCTTTGATTTTCTGTGCAGTTGTAACGGCAATGAGATAAAGCAGAATCTGGAAGGTTATAAAAAAGATAAAAAGAACCACCTCGATAACCATGGCAATTACAAATACCCGGCCTACACGGATATTGTTGTAGTCCTTAGGCAGCATAAAGATATTACAAAAAGTAATAATGGCAGGAATAATCCATGTAAGCCACCAGAATAAAGGCTGATTTACATTTTCGAAAATCCATTTCAGCTTATCTTTTATGACGATAAATAAGAACATAATAAGAAAGCTGATGGCGTATTGTAAGAGCAGTCCCGGAACAGAGCTGTCATCTACATTGGAAGAAGGGACGGTATAAGCAATGATATAATCGTTGGCAATGCAGCCAAAGGAAAGGGCTGCGGTGGCACATAAAAATAAATACCAGAGCTTTAGATTACGCAGGCGGACCGTAATAAAATATACAATAAGGCATACGGACAGGAGTGGGAAAAAGAACAGATTTGCATCATAATTCCCGGTGGATTCAACGCAGCCTAAAATCAGACAAATTGCAGTCATAACCGGAATCAGAACAGAAAGGAGTTTCCGCAGGGGAATTGATATCCAGTCAGCAACCGGAACGATGCAGATAAAAATACCCGGGAAAATAACTCCGTAATGGGCTGCGGCAATCAGAACAGTAAAAGGATTCATGACAGACCTCCGTGTAAAAGTGACTTTGTGCGTTGGGTAAATTGCCAGGTAATATAAGTCTGCTGAAGGGTATTAGACTGCTTTTTGTTCATGGAAAAGGATGCTCCATCATTCATCATGCAGACTGCTCCGTCCATGGAAGAAACATAGTCCAGATTTACCATAACACCACGGTTAATGGTCAAAAAACGTTCATCCTCCGAAAGCGTGCGGGTAACATCCCGAAACAGCATACGGCAGCGGATTTCTTCGCTGGTATGAATAATAAGATAGTTTGAATCTGAAATAATATATTGAATGTCCGAATAAAGAATCGGAAGCTTCGTCTTGTTGGTATTTACGGTCAGAAATAAATGGGAATCCAAAACAGGACGGACAGCCAGAAGGTCATCTAATAACGGATGGATGGCAGCTTTGGTAATCGGTTTTTGCAGATAGTCGAAAGCGTGGACATGCAAAGCTTCCACATGATATTCCGAGCTGGAGGTCAGAAAGACAATCGGTGTCTTCGGTGAAATTTTTCGAAAAGAAACCGCAAGGTCAATCCCGTTTGCTTCCTTAAGATAAATATCGAATAGCACAAAATCATAGGAATTCGAGGCGGCAGACAACAAAAAAGCATCTCCTTCGGTAAAGGTATCACAGTAGACCGTCATGTTATGGCTGCCGCACCAGTCCTGGATGAGCAGCTCTGTCATATGTATTTCTTCTATATTGTCATCAACAATCGCAAACCGCAATAAGATAGCCTCCTTTCGATTTCATGGCTTTTCAGGCATTATTATAGCATACCTGTCGAAAAAAGACGAATCTTTCATCCCACTAAAGTGCTTTTCATCCCACCCCGATTGACAAGCCTTCAAAAAGAATGGTATAAAGGAAATTGGTATACAAATTCATTTTGAAAAATATTTCGTAAGAGAAAAATAAATTTGGGAGGTAACTTATGAAATTAAAAAAGAAAACATGTGGAATCTTGGCAGTGTTACTGCTGCTGATGACTGTATTTACCGGAATGCAGGAAGTAATACCGGTACATGCAGAGGGACTGAAGGTATCCATAAACGGAACGGAACTAGAGGATGGCAGATACTATGAATTCGGAGGAAGCAGAGGGAGTGGAACCATGAGTGAATGTGACCCGGCGGCTCTTCCGGAAGCATATATCTATTATAGTGCAGGTATAATGGAAGTAAAAGGAAGTGTAAAAATATATTCGAACGGAGGAAGTTCAACAGAAATCTTAAAGATTGAAAATGGAACCCTGACATTGAAAGGGGATGGTAACTTTTATTTGACAAATTGTAATGATACAGAAACATTGGTTACAGGAACTGCAGATGCAGTACTTAAGGCGGATGAATATACCGGAGATATTCAAGTTTCTGGAAGGGGTGGAAATGCTCTTATAAAGGGACTTTCTCTGGTGGATTTAAAAACCGCCGGGGAGATAACTTTAGATGCAGACGATGTTACTGGTGATGTATTTATCTCTGCCGGTTCAGTTGAGCTTGAGGCGGATCAGTTGGACATCTATTTATCAGGTGGAGCGGTGAAGTATCTGATAGAGGCAACGGATGAGCAGAACGGAGAAATCAGCCTGAAAAAGACTGGTTCCCTGAATTCGTTTGATCTGGTAAATGGAAATAATATAAATGTAACAGAGGCATTTTTTAAAGCAACAGATACTTTCCTGTCATCCAATGGAAACAGTAATTCGAACAGTTCGAGTGGCAGGATAGTTCTTGTGGGTGAAACAATAGCAGAAGGCAATCTTGAATTAGAAACAGTAAAAGATGTAACAATCCGCGCAAAGAAGACTGCGGTAAAAGGAAATCTCGCTGTCAATGCAGAAAATGGATATGGTGTTGAGATAACCAGTGAAGGGGGAGCGGTATCAACCGGAAGTACAGAGATTACGGCACCTTCATTAGTTGTTATGCTGCAGGCAAATGGAGATGCTGCCATAATCGAAGGAAATGCAAAGATAAATGCAAATAGAATATCCATGCAGAGTGCGAACAATGCAGCAATTGCAGGGGATGCAGACCTTCAGGCACGAAATTACATTACACTTCTGGGAGCAGAAGGGCATTCTGTAATAGGGGGAAGCAACATTTTAATGAATGCAGCAGGCGGTGAGCTTTCCATATCCAGAACCGGAAGTGCTGCTACTGGTACTCCGCCACTTCTGGGAGGAACATTGCAGACGCAGAATGATATCGTAAAATATAGCGATGGCGGGGAAAACTGGGTACAGATAATGGCAACCGACGAGACATATGATGCAGATAACTGTGAACATCCGATTTTAGCAGGATATTCCGGCAGATGTATGGTCTGTGGAGCAAGTGACATAGAATATGCAGAGCTGATTGGAACGGATGGAACGACTAAGAGAATGCTGAATGGAGACTTCGGTGGAACCGGAGCACGTAATGATTTCAGATACCTGGAAGATGGAGATACCATCAAATTTGTGAAAGATATTTATGGAAATGGAAGAACCGCAGCAATCGGAGACAGTAAAGCCGTAACCCTTGACCTGAACGGACATACATTGATTCTGGATACGATTTCCTCAGGGAACAATCTTACCATTGCAAATGGTAATTATAAGGGAAAGATTACCAATGGCGGTGTCGGACTTACAAAGGAACTGACCTTTAAAAATGCAAAAGCAGCACTGACTGATTTACAGTGGATGACGAACAGTGGAGTAAAGCTTGAGGGAAGTGAAGTTACAGTATCCGGAAATGACGGTTCTGGACAGTGCTGGTTAGAGAAGCTTACAATGGATGAAGATTCAAAGCTGGTATTAAAGAATGTAAGCCAGGGTATTTCGAATTATGCTAATGTTGCACTGGAAGAAAGCCTGGGAACAATCCGGGGATTCCTGCCAAAAGATTATTCTATTGCAAATAGGAAGAGAAATCCTGCAGATGTTGATTACAGAAATACCATTGTGGATGCAGATGGTCAGATTGCCCAGAATGTGGAGCTTCGTTATCGCAAGATGACAGATGCAGATTTATCGGCAACATTGAATCCAACGACCTATACTTATGATGGAACAGCAAAGGAACCGGAAGTACTTGTGGTATATGACGGACAGACACTGACAAAGGATACGGATTACACCGTTGCTTATTCGGATAACAAAAATGCAGGAAGTGCAGAGGTAACAATAACAGGTATTGGAGTGTATCATGAAGCAGCACATCTGCAATTTACGATAGAGAAGGCAGGTCAGGCGGCACCAACAGGACTGAAGGCTGTAAATACCAGTAAAACAGGTGCAAGTGATGGAGCCATTGAAAACCTGACTACTGCAATGGAATACAGCACAGATGAAATTCATTGGACCAAGGTTACAGATGGTACAAAGGTCAGCGGACTTGCAGCGGGTGACTATTTCGTACGGTATGCAGAGACAGGAAACTATCTGGCTTCTGTAGCTACAAAGGTGACAGTTGCCGTAAAGGAAGCCCCTTCTACTGGAACCGGTTCCAATCCAGGTGAAACCACAGGCAGTAATGGAACTACAGGCAGCACTGGAACGAACGGTTCCGGCACAGTAGCGGGAACTTCAAATGGAAGCAGCTCTGATGCAGCCGGTTCCAATACGGCAGCCCTGACGGGAACAACACAGAAGACTGCAACCATAAAAACTGGTGATGAAACACCGGTTGGAAGAATACTGCTTCTGATGTTTTCCGCAGCTGGATTGATGGTTGTGGCAGCTGCTGGCAGAAAGAAATATTGTTAATTGTTTAAGAAGGCACGCAGCGCATCCTTTTGTGCTTTATAATCACTGATTCCTAAATCATAAAGCTCCTGCATGATTTTCGGGTCAGTGGTAAAAGTGCCAATCTTAACCTGATGGGACGGTGCAAAGAGAAATGCCCGTCCTTCTTTTTGCAATTTTGCAGCAACCTCTACCGAGTGCCGGTAATTTAAGTGTCTGTTATCAATTGCAGTAATCGTATTTGGAAATTTCCGTAACATCTTTTTGTAAAGAAAACGGTAACTCTCCGGCTGCTTGACATAGCCAAGTGGACGGCAGTAGATAATTACTACCTTGTCGCAGCCATCTGCAATGGCACGTTCAACCGGAATGGAATCTGCAACACCGCCATCATAGTAATAATTGCCGTGAAAAGAAATCGGTTTGCAGAAGCCCGGAAGGGCACAGGTTGCCATAATGCCGCGGTAATCATCACGGCCTAAATCTTCTTTGGAAAAATATTCTGCCTTTCCGGTGGCAGCATTGGTTGCCGGAAAATGAAATTCACTTGGATTTGCTGCTAAGGCATCATAATCCAGCGGGTCGTTTCCTGTGGAATTGGTTAAGGTTCCGTAAATATATTGAAGCCCGAAGAGAGAACCGGTTTTAATCAGATTTTTGATACTGATGTAGCGGGGGTCTTTTACATGCTCTATATAGAAACGCAGATTACGACCACGTTGCCCGGCAAGGTAAGAAGCAGTATTTGCCGCACCGGCAGATACCCCCATACAATAATCAAATGTAACATTGTCGTCTAAGAAGGCATCCAGAATTCCGGCACTGTAAGCGCATTTCATACCGCCGCCTTCTACAATCAATCCAGATTTTTCCATGGTATCACCTCTTGAGATATACTTCGTTAATTTTTTCACATATAGTTTAGCACAACAGGAAAGAAAGTCAAAATACATTTTTTATTGTATGTATATTCCGGAAAAATATATGAGTTTGTGGCATTCGGGCTGCTCCCCATATGTCACTGCATTGTTAAGAGTCTCTAAGAATTTCATGAAATATAAAAAAAGTTCCGGCAACCGGCACAAATTCACATCCATGTTCATCTGTGCCTTGCTGGCACGTCCATGTGCCAGCATTGCCAGTTTTGGTGAGAAATTCTAAGAGTCTCTAAACAATTTCGTTAATATATGGGTAGCAGCCCGAATGCCACAAATTGATATAATTTCCCCGGAATAATCCACACAGAATCTCCTTCCGGTCGTTGAAACCTTCTGCAAAAAACGTTATAATATGAGACAGTGATAAAAGGCGAAGAATAGAAATAGTGGAAGCGAGGAAACGGGAATGGCATTTGCCCATTTACATGTACATACAGAATACAGTCTGTTAGACGGTTCAAATAAAATAAAAGAATATGTGGAGAAAATCAAGGCACTTGGCATGACAGCAGGGGCGATTACCGACCATGGTGTTATGTATGGTGTCATTGATTTCTATAAGGCAGCCAGGGAGGCGGGAATTAACCCGGTTCTTGGCTGTGAAGTCTATGTGGCTCCCGGCTCCAGATTAGACCGCGAGATGGTACATGGAGAGGACAGATACTATCATCTTGTGCTTCTGGCAGAGAATAACACAGGCTATAGCAATCTGATGAAAATTGTATCCAAAGGCTTTGTGGAGGGATACTATTATAAGCCGCGTGTGGACATGGAAGTGTTAGAAAAATACCATGAGGGAATCATTGCCCTAAGTGCCTGTCTGGCAGGTGAAGTACAGCGTAATCTGGTACGTGGAATGTATGAAGAAGCAAAAGAAGTAGCTTACCGCTATGAACGCTGTTTTGGAAAAGGTAATTTCTTCTTGGAACTGCAGGATCATGGAATCCCGGAACAGAAGCTGGTAAACCAGCAGCTTCTTCGCATGAGTCAGGAGACCGGAATTGAGCTGGTAGCAACCAATGATGTGCATTATACCAATGCAGAGGATGCAGAGCCTCATGACATCCTGCTCTGTCTTCAGACCGGAAAGAAATTAGCGGACGAAGACAGAATGCGCTATGAAGGTGGACAGTATTATGTTAAATCCGAAGAGGAAATGAAATCACTTTTCCCATATGCACTGCAGGCATTGGAAAATACCCAGAAGATTGCAGACCGCTGTCATGTGGAAATCGAATTCGGACATACCAAGGTACCGCATTTTGAGGTGCCGGAAGGCTATGATTCCTGGACTTATTTAAATAAATTGTGTCATGAAGGACTGGATAAGCGGTATGGAGCCGATGCACCAAAATATTTACAGAAATTAGATGACGAGCTTGCCGTTATTAAAAATATGGGATATGTGGACTATTTCCTGATTGTGTGGGACTTTATCCATTATGCGAGAGAGCATGATATTATGGTGGGACCGGGACGAGGCAGTGCCGCAGGAAGCCTTGTTTCTTACACCACCGGAATTACAGATATTGACCCGGTTCGTTACAATCTGATTTTTGAGCGTTTCTTAAATCCGGAACGTGTATCTATGCCCGATATTGATGTGGACTTCTGCTTTGAACGAAGACAGGAAGTTATTGATTATGTGGTAGAAAAATATGGCAAGGACTGTGTGACACAGATTGTAACCTTTGGTACGCTGGCAGCCCGTGGAGTAATCCGTGATGTGGGACGTGTCATGGATTTGCCTTATAATTTTGTGGATACGATTGCCAAGGCAATTCCAAATGAACTGGGAATTACCATTGATAAGGCACTGTTGATGAACCCGGAGCTTCGGGGCATGTATGAATCCGACGAGTCAGTAAAGAAACTTATCGATATGTCAAGAAGATTAGAAGGTCTGCCGAGGCATACGTCCATGCATGCAGCAGGCGTGGTAATCAGCCAGAAACCAATGGATGAATATGTTCCGTTGTCAAGAGCATCCGATGGCACCATAACCACACAGTTTACCATGACTACCATTGAAGAATTAGGACTTCTGAAAATGGATTTCTTAGGACTCCGGACACTGACTGTAATCCAGAATGCAGTCCGTCTTGCAGAAAAGAGCAGCGGTAAAAAAATTGATATGAATGCCATTGATTATAACGATAAGAAAGTGCTAGACTCTCTTGGAACCGGCAAAACCGATGGTGTCTTCCAGTTGGAAAGTGCCGGAATGAAGAACTTCATGAAGGAGTTAAAGCCACAGAGCTTAGAGGATGTTATCGCAGGCATTTCTCTTTACCGTCCGGGTCCAATGGACTTTATTCCGGCTTATATCAAGGGAAAAGACCACCCGGAAAGCATTACCTATGACTGCCCGGAATTGGAGCCGATTCTGGCGCCGACCTATGGCTGTATCGTATATCAGGAACAGGTTATGCAGATTGTACGTGACCTCGCCGGTTATACATGGGGCAGATCTGACCTGGTGCGCCGTGCCATGTCTAAGAAAAAAGGCAAGGTAATGGAGCAGGAGCGGAAGAACTTTGTCTATGGTAATCCGGAAGAAAATGTTCCGGGTTGTATTGCAAGAGGAATCGATGAGAAAGTGGCAAACAAGATTTATGATAACATGATTGACTTTGCCAAATACGCATTTAATAAATCCCATGCGGCAGCTTATGCAGTGGTTGCATATCAGACCGCATATTTGAAATACTATTATCCGGTAGAGTTTATGGCAGCGTTAATGACATCAGTCTTAGACAATACTTCCAAAGTCTCAGAATATATCTACACCTGCCGCCAGATGGGAATCGCAATTCTGCCACCGGATATCAATGAAGGCGAGGGCGGTTTCTCCGTATCTGGTCAGGCAATCCGCTATGGACTTTCTGCCATTAAGAGTATCGGAAGACCGGTGATTGATGCCATTGTGGAGGAGCGTAAAATCCGTGGGCCGTTTACCACGTTAAAGGATTTTATTACAAGACTTTCCGGAAGAGAAGTGAATAAACGGACCATAGAAAACTTTATCAAAGCGGGAGCCTTAGACGGACTGGAAGGAAACCGCCGTCAGAAGATGATGATATACGGTTCTCTTTTGGATGCACTGAATCAGGAAAAGAAGACCACAATGGCTGGTCAGATGACACTTTTTGATATTGCACCGGAAGAGGACAAGGCAGAGTATGAAATCAAGCTTCCGGATGTAGAAGAGTATGACAAAGAAGTGCTTCTTGGCTTTGAAAAGGAAGTTCTGGGCATATATATCAGCGGACATCCGCTGGAAGAATATATGGAGCGTTTAAAGAAGAATACCAATGCCGTTACCACAGACTTTGTACTGGATGAAGAGACCGGAACCCTTAAGGTATCGGATGGCGCAAAGGTGTGTATCGGTGGAATGATTACCGATAAAGTCATCAAGTATACCAAGAATAATAAGGCAATGGCATTTATTACGTTAGAAGATCTGGTGGGAACAGTGGAAATCATCATTTTCCCGAAGGATTATGAGCGTTATGCAAAATATCTTGAAAATGATGCCAAAGTATTTGTGGAAGGCCGTGTAACTGCAGAAGAAGACCGCAACGGCAAGCTTATTTGTGAGAAAATCATTTCCTTTGATGAAGTGAAACGGGAGCTGTGGCTGCAGTTTCCAAGTAAGAGCGATTTCGAAGAAAAAGAAGGTGCTCTTTATGGAAAAATGATGGATGCCGATGGCTCAGAGCATGTCGTTATTTATCTTGCAGCAGAAAAACAGATGAAGCGTCTGCCGGAAAACAGAAATGTTGCAATTACAAAAGAGCTTTTAGAAGATCTTGGGAATTTCTTAGGTAAAGATAATGTAAAAGTTGTAGAAAAGTCGTTGTAGCCATTGCAAAACCACAGTTTAAGGATTAGAATAAAAATGATTGGATAAAGAACAAAGAGAAGTGTTTACATATAGGAGGTAACAGGGAATGTCAAAAGAAATTCAGACAATTGGTGTTTTAACCAGTGGCGGGGATGCTCCGGGCATGAACGCTGCTATCCGTGCGGTAGTAAGGGAAGCTATTGCAAAGGGAAAGAAAGTAAAAGGAATTAAGAGAGGTTATGCAGGTCTTTTGCAGGAAGAGATTATTGATATGGAAGCAAAAGATGTAGCAGACATTATCCAGAGAGGTGGAACAATTTTACAGACTGCACGTTGTCAGGAATTCGTAACACCGGAAGGACAGCAGAAGGGTGCTGAAATCTGCAGAAAACATGGCATTGATGGAATTATCGTAATCGGTGGAGACGGTTCCTTTAAGGGCGCACAGAAGCTGGCAGCACTTGGAATCAACACCATCGGATTACCGGGAACCATTGACCTTGATATTTCCTGTACCGATTATACCATCGGTTTTGATACCGCAGTAAATACTGCCATGGAAGCCATTGATAAGGTACGTGATACCTCAACCTCCCATGAGCGCTGCTCCATCATTGAAGTAATGGGCAGAGGCGCAGGCTACATTGCACTGTGGTGTGGTATTGCCAATGGAGCAGAGGATATCCTGCTTCCGGAGAAATATGATTATGACGAGCAGAAGCTTGTAAATAATATTATAGAGAACAGAAAACGTGGAAAGCAGCATCATATTATTGTAAATGCAGAAGGTATCGGTCATTCCGCAAGCATGGCAAAGAGAATTGAAGCAGCAACCGGAGTTGAAACCAGAGCGACCATCTTAGGACATATGCAGCGTGGTGGAAGCCCGACCTGTAAAGACCGTGTTTATGCATCTACCATGGGATGCATTGCCGTAGATTTGCTGTGCGAAGGCAAATCCAACCGTCTTGTAGCATATAAAAATGGTGAATTCGTAGATTATGATATTGACGAGGCACTGGCAATGACCAAATCCATTCCGGAATATCAGTATGAAATTTGTAGAAATCTTTCCAGATAGGATGTTATTATGATTACCAGTACAGCAAATCCGCAGGTAAAAAATTTAATTCAGTTAGTAAAAAAAGCCAAAGTTCGTAATGAACAGAGGCTTTTTGTTGTGGAAGGAATCCGTATGTTCCGGGAAATCCCGGAAGGCTGGCTTGATAGAATTTATGTTTCCGAGCATTTCATGGAAGAGGAATCCCATGTAAAAGTTCTGCAGGGGAAAAATTATGAAGTACTTGCCAATCATGTGTTTGAAAGTGTGTCCGATACCAAGACACCGCAGGGAATCCTTTGTCTTGTGAAAATGCCGGATTATACCTTAGAAGAAGTAATACCAAAGGAAAATGCCCATCTTCTGATTCTTGAAAGTATTCAGGATCCGGGCAATTTAGGCACGATGTTCCGAACCGGAGAGGGAGCGGGAATCAGCGGAATTATCATGAACCGCACCACTGTAGATGTTTTTAATCCAAAGACCATCCGCTCCACTATGGGCAGTATCTTTCGCGTACCATTTTTCGTGACGGAAAACCTGCAGGATATATTGATGCAGTTAAAGTCCCGGAAAATAAAGCTTTACAGTGCCCATCTGCAGGGCAGTGTTTCTTATGAGGAGCCGGATTATAAAGAACCCACAGGCTTTTTAATTGGAAATGAAGGAAATGGATTATCGGATGAGATTGCCAGAATGGCAGATACCTATATCCACATTCCAATGGCAGGAAAAGTAGAATCACTGAATGCAGCAATTGCGGCAACACTGCTGATGTATGAGGCAGCACGCCAGAGGAGGTAAGGGATGTTCCGGTTATGGGCAAAAGAATTTAAAGACAATCATATGTTAAAGGATACCACCATCTGTGATGACTCCGGGGATACCAGAACCCATAAGGTGTTCCGGGCATTAGATGAGGTGTGCTATACCTTTGATTTGGGAAAACCAATCTGGTTAGACCGCAATGTGGATGAATTTAAGCGGCATGCAAAGACCAGGTTTTATCAGGATAATTTTGTGGAAGAAATTGAATTTGATTTTTTGGAAATTCATGTGATTGAAGAGGATTAAGTAACTGTGTCAGGAGGAAAGAAAATGGAAGGGCAGATGCGCCGGGATACCATCATTAAGATGCTGGGGGAGAAGGGAAAACCTTTGTCCGGAACAGAATTGGCAAAAGAATTAGGAGTCAGCCGTCAGGTGATTGTACAGGATATTGCATTGCTTCGTGCAGTAAATAAGAATATTTTAAGCACCAACAAAGGCTATGTGCTTTATGACCCTTCGGAAGAGACACAGAAAGCAAGAAGAACCATTGCAGTAAGCCACAGTGATGAACAGACACAGGATGAGCTTTATACCATCGTGGATTTCGGTGGGAAAGTCTTAGACGTCGTAATCGAGCATGATATTTACGGACAGATAACGGTGGATCTGATTTTAAAAAGCCGTCAGGATGTGGACGAATTTATTGCAAAGGTTGCAAAGAGCAAGGCAAAGCCGCTTAAGACACTGACCGGAAATAAACACTTTCATACCGTAGAAGCAGATTCAGAACAATTACTTGACATCATAGAAGAAAAATTACGGGAAAAAGGCTACGCAAGATAACAGCTTGACTTTTTTTCTCGATATGGTAAACTACTCCTTGACTGACAAGACAACTGACAAGACAGTTAAAGTCAAGGAGGAAGAAAAATGGAAAAGATAAAAGCGTTCTTAAAACGCAAAAATATTATTATCTCAGCAAAAAGATATGGCATTGATGCCTTAGGTGCAATGGCACAAGGTCTTTTTGCTTCTCTTTTAATTGGAACAATTATCAGTACAATTGGTGAGCAGGCTGGCATCCAGCTTCTGGTGGACATCGGTGGATATGCCAAAGCAGCAACCGGCCCGGCAATGGCAATCTCCATTGGTTTTGCTTTGCAGTGTCCGCCACTGGTGCTTTTTTCACTGGCAGCCGTCGGTGTGGCCGCAAATACCCTGGGTGGAGCAGGCGGACCGCTGGCAGTATTGATTGTCACCATCTTTGCAGCCGAATTCGGTAAAGCAGTATCCAAAGAAACCAAAATTGATATTATCGTCACTCCGTTTGTAACCATTTTCATCGGAGCAGGCTTATCCATCTGGTGGGCACCGGCAATCGGAGCCGCAGCCAGTGCAGTAGGAAATGCCATTATGTGGGCAACCGAATTGCAGCCGTTCTTTATGGGAATTTTAGTCTCTGTAATTGTAGGTATCGCACTGACGCTGCCAATCAGCAGTGCTGCAATCTGTGCAGCTTTGGGATTGACCGGACTGGCAGGAGGAGCTGCAGTAGCAGGATGCTGTGCCAACATGGTAGGTTTTGCAGTACTGAGCTTCCGGGAAAATAAATGGGGCGGACTTTTCGCACAGGGAATCGGAACTTCCATGTTACAGATGGGAAATATCGTGCGGAATCCAAGAATCTGGCTTCCGGTAATTTTAAGCTCCGCCATAACAGGTCCAATAGCAACCTGCGTCTTCCATCTTCAGATGAACGGTGCAGCCGTAGCATCCGGAATGGGAACCTGTGGACTGGTTGGTCAGATTGGTATTTATACCGGCTGGATTAATGATATTGCATCCGGCACCAAGGCAGCCATTACACCAATGGACTGGATTGGAATGCTGTTAGTATGCTTTATCTTACCGGGTGTTTTAACCTGGGCATTCGGTCTGTTCTTCCGTAAGATTGGCTGGATCAAAGAAAATGATTTGAAGCTCGATTTATAAGAAAGATTTAAGAAAATATAGATAAAAGTTATACCATAAGAAAACAAAAACAATATCTCTTGTGCATAATTATTAAAAATTGATAAAAATTTAACTAATAACAAACATATTATACAAAGATGTGCTATACTAAAGTTAGATTATTATTGCATATATTATAACTTACGAGGAAAATTCCGGAAATATAAAAAGGTTATTTTCCGCAGTAGATGCATGGAGGAGTAGAAAATGGAATCACCAATTGAAGTGACAGAAGGTGTAGATGGTTGGAATACCATAATCTTTCTTTATAATTCTGCATTAAAAGAAGTTGGAACCAAGCTTGAAATATTAAATGATGAATTTCAGCATGTACATCAGTACAATCCGATAGAATATATAAAGCGGCGGATTAAGACGCCGGAGAGTATCGTAAAGAAGCTGAAACGATATGGTTATGAGAGTACCATTGATAATATGGTCAATTATGTAAATGACATTGCAGGAATCCGTATTGTATGTTCCTTTACCTCTGATATTTATCGTATGGCAGAGATGATTGGAAAACAGAATGACCTTACCGTGGTATCGGTAAAGGATTATATCAGGCATCCGAAGGAAAGCGGCTATAAGAGTTATCATATGTTGGTTACGGTGCCGATTTTTTTATCAGACCGTGTAGTGGATACAAAGGTTGAGATTCAGATACGGACCATTGCAATGGATTTCTGGGCGAGTCTTGAACATAAGATATATTACAAATTCGAAGGAAATGCACCGGAATATATCAGTAAAGATTTGCGGGAGTGTGCAGAAATTGTTTCTATGCTGGATGCAAAGATGTTATCCTTGAACGAAGCAATTCTAGAGGCTAAGGCAGCACAGGAAGCGGAGCTTTTGCGGGAAGAAAAAGATAGAGCGAATAAAGAAAAATAAAAGAAGCTGCCAAAACCGGCAGCTTCTTTACGTTACAGGAAATTGCTTTCCTGTAACGTAAAAACGCTCTGCGAGGATGCACACTGCGGCGTATAAGGTAGATGTCGCAAGCGACCGCCGCAGGC
>OGXL01000450.1_pt1 | contig 36605 bp, 35 predicted proteins | sample 1576311 | NCBI WGS metagenome assembly OGXL01 (sample SAMEA3541564, study PRJEB24748) | human gut metagenome | biome: human gut; feature: human-associated habitat; material: faeces | place: China | collected 2012 | reverse complement strand
TCTGAATTACCGGAATATATGGCTCTCATTCTCCGGAATGGTGGCTCTCAAAGTCGGTTCTTCCGCAATTATCCGTTATTATTGTTATATCCCATGTACCTCAACTTTGCTTCAAGCAACTGCCTGCCACATCTTCCATACATTGTACGTTTTATCATTTTTAATCTGCTATTAGTTCCTTCCACAAATCCATTACTGTAATCATATGCTACAGCATTTTCAACTGCATCTATATCTCTTTTTAATCCCTCAGCAAAACTTCTTAAGGGTTTAAGAAGATTTTCACTATATTTTTCAACAAATAAATAGAGCATTGGCACATTATGATTTTTAAAAATATTTCTAAACTCTCTTATGCAGCATTGAAGTTCCCAAATATTTGGATACTTTTCATAAATATATTCCTTATGATTATCTGAAAGTTCAGTATTCATCCACATGTACCTAAACACACCTTCTCGTGTAATATAATCTTTATCTTTTCCCTTACTGCCGGTTTTGTATTTTAAACACTCTGTCATTGTTCTGACATATGGCTGTGGCTCAAAACATTTATTTTCTTTTTGCTCTATTTTGCACAAATAATCAAAAGCATTGCTTTTGGATCCAGAATATCCTTTTTCGTATATTGCCTTTACAGTTTTGCTTTTACTCCATCCTTCTTTAAGACAATCTATAATAAAATCATGAAATGGATCAAGTTTGCTTTGATGAATTCCATACATACTTAATTCTTTTGGATCACCTTTACGATATTTTGCAATTGTGTTGCGACCTATTCCCATACGTTTGGCAATTTCACGGTAACTACAGCCTTCTTTTAAAAAATTTTGTATTTGGCAGATCATTTGATAACGTTTTTCTGAAAAAGCAGCATAATTATCCACATCAGATGCAATTTTTTTTACAATGTTCTTCTGCATCGATAGATGTATCATTGTGTGGGATACTTATTGTTGCAGGGATTTCTTGATTCAGAGCTTTTTTTATTGTTTCCAGTAGATTCTGATGTAAATGAAATCGGTCTGCCACCTGCATTGCATCGGGTAATTCTTCTGATATTACTTTCGCATATGCACTTGCCCTATCTCTTGTAACCACTTTAACATTTTTATTATTCTTAAGCCATTCCCGCAATGTATCCCCATTTCTTCCATTCAACAATGTTATAGGCTCGTGCGTTTTTTCATTTACTATGATAGTCCCATATGTATGGCGCTTTTTATATGCAAAATCATCCACACCTATTACATCACTAACTTCCGGTTGGGGAAGAGATTCATATCTTTTTAAAAGTAACCGTATTACGGTATCACCACTAGTTTTTATCCCTAATGTGCGGCAGACACGGGCACAGCCTTCACAACTGGTTTCAAGAGCCAATGTACAGATAAAATCAACACATCTTTCTGTCATACGACTATAATTATTAAGGAATCCATCAAAAGTCTCAGCAATAGAAATAACCTCACATTCGTCATTCAAACATGCATACTCATGTGAACAAATTTCAAGTTGAACATTTTTTCCTAAAATAGGTAAATCCTGTACTTTACGAGTATATGTTCCATGATATTTTTGTGTTATACGATTACACTTTGGACATTTACAGCTGCTTGAAGTTGATTTCATCTGAATTATAATTTTATCACTTTGCTGATCAATATCTGTTATCATCAAATCCTTTTCTGGGTAAAATTTATCTAAGCATAATGTATTATTAGACTTTGCCATAAATAATTCTCCTCATACATCCTAATACAAACATTATACTATATATCTGATCATGCTAAAAGAGCCAAAACGGATAATTGCGGAAGAACCTCAAAGTCCGGACAGGTGGCTCAAAGAGCCCCGGAATAATCACGCAAAGGAAGAAAAATGAGCAGAGAACAGGAAAGAGCCAAGAGAAAACTGGAAAAGAATCCGGTTGTTGAATGCAATAAGATTCAAAATAAATATTACCCTGAATTATTTAAAAAATTTGGTGAAGTAAACGATCCGCGAAACCAAAGTTATATCGATTATTCTGTAAAAACCATGCTTGGGACTTTATACTATAAATGCATAGGTGGAATTTCAAGCATGCAGGAAATGACGCGGCAGTTTAATGATGAAAAAGTCGTGGAAAATCTATATTCTTTCATGGGAGATTCCAGAAAAGAGTATCTTCCCCATGGTGTTACGGAAAATGAATTTTTGGAGAGGCTGGATCCATTGGAGTTGGAAAATATACAGAAAGATATTGCCTATTCCATGATCCGTAGAAAATCATTTAATGATGCCAGAGTATTGAAAAAGTGGCAGGTTATCATTGACGCTACAGAACTGGATGAAGGATATCAGAAAAAGAATGATTATTATTTGAGCCGATGTTATAACCGAGGGAAAGCAGATAAATTTATGAAATATCATAGAAGTGTGCTTGGGGCAAAACTATATCTTGGAAATGATTTTGTATGCAGCATAGCCTCAGAGCCAATTGAAAATACGGAGGAGTATATTAATCAGAGTGACGAAAAAATAAAGCAGGATTGTGAAAGCAAGGCATTTGTCAGACTGGCCAAAAAGATAAAAAAGAGTTTTCCGAGGCTTCCGATTATAATAACAGCCGATGGATTGTATGTCAGCCAGAAGGTTATACAAACCTGTACGGATAATGGCTGGGATTATATCATCCGTTATAAAGAAGGATGTGCACCATCCATAGCACAGGAATATCAAGAACTGCCTGAAAAAGAAAAGATAGGTTCAGAAATAGAATACCAGAATCAGATTATGTTTCAGAATACAGATGTAAATCTGATATATTATACAGAAAAGAAAATTCAGGCAGATGGGGAAGAAAAAATAACAAAATTTGCATGGATTACAAATATCACAATTACCAAAAGCAATGCAAAGAAAATTGTGAAAGCCGGAAGGAACAGATGGAAAATAGAAAACATTTAACCGCCAGAAGCATTGGCAGGGAAATATAGAGCATGCATGCAGTTGGAATGAACAGGCACAAAAGAACCATTATCTGATGGAGCAGATAGCAGATTTCATAAAGCAGCTTTATGAATATTATTACCTGAAGAAAAATGAAATAAAAAAACTGCAAAAAAATATATCTCCTGAATTGTTAGCCAGCTTTGGACGTCAACTAACAAAAACAGAAGATACAAAAGTGGAGTTGCATAAAGCAGTTCTAAACTTAGCAAAGAAGGTGATGCCTGACAAGAGGAAAACACAAATTTATGCACATTTTTTAGAGAAGGAATCCGTATAATCATTCAATGTGAATAACTTTTCTAAATTTATAAGAAAATGTGTAAATATGTGGATTTACAAAATTGGCAGGCTATAAAATAAATTTACCTTTCGAAGCTGGTATCCAAGGGAAAATCTTGACAAGCCGTAAAAATGTAATATAATTATTTTATAGAGATTAATAGTGAATACACCAGTTTACAACTTTATAAATGGTAGACTTGCTGACAAACCAACTGTTTTAAAGCCCTTGTCATAGCATTTGATTTTATGTGTGTTTCGATATTTTTCACGAAAGTGGCAAAAAATATCTGACTGCGAATACCCTGACTTAATTCAAAACGAAACTCCTGTACACTCTTGGTGCGGTACTCAGAAAAATGCTCGTTCTGATAAGGCAGAATCTTCATAGCACAGTAACTGATGTTAATCAGGTTAACCAGCATCTCCATCCCTTTGCAGCTTCGCACCATATAGCTGCAAAAAGACCAGAATGTTTTCTGCTCATAGTAGCTCGTTTCAATATTCCAGCGAAACGAGTATAGAAAGAGTGGAATGTATTTCATCCGGTCACTGCCTGTCTGGTTCAGTGGTGCTTTCTCCTGCCATGCACAGAAAATCTGCAGATCTTCTGGAAAAACAGTGCTGAAGAACAGCCGTTTTGTGCCATGCTCTTTTTCAGCGGCAGTGACATACGCAAGGACTTCACGGGTACCAAAGATCCTGGTCAGAACCCGGCGGACACCGGTATAATAATCTCCAATCTTTTCATTGGAAAAAGTAAAATCTGTCTCAACAGAAAGGCGTTTGCCATGTTTAGCAGGACGTCCCCTGTGTCCAGTGCGCGCAGGCTCAAGATCATACATGACAGAGTCAGTCCTTGCATTACCAATCAGATCCAGGTTTGGATATTCATCAATGACAGATACCAGGTTCTGTTTTGTATACCAGCTGTCGCAAAGAATAATGACATGTTCTTTGCCGTGAAATTCTGGCATAACCTGCCGGATCATGGATGCGGCCAATTCCAGTTTTGATTCTTTTTTCTGCCACATACGATAACCGAGAGGAACAGAAAGGTACGATACCTTATCGTGATTCCAGACGGGCACGCAGAGCATGACGCTCACAAAGCAATGTCCATTCAAATAGTTGGAACCATTGTGTGCAGCATGGTCAAACAGTTTTGAAACGTTTTCAAACTTTGTGCCAAATTTAGATACCATTGTATCATCAACACACAGAAATACCGGCTGCGTCTGTAATGAATTCGGTATCAGCTTCAAAGCAATCCGGGCAGTGGTATTCATAAATCTGGAATAATCAACTTTTGCATAGGAACATGCATAATAAAATACATTCAGTGATTTTTCTGTTACCCCGGATAAAAAATGCTGATAAAGAAAACGGATGGAATGCGCGGATTCCAAAGCCAGTATGGATAATATCAACAGAAACAGGGTATCTGCTGTTGGAACAGAAAAAGTTTCAAAATAAATCAAAAAATATTGATGAAGTCTACCAATCAGTGTTTTTTCGTTGTATAATATTTTTGTCGTACAGGGTCACTTTCCTTTGTAATGTTTTTTGCCAAATTCATTATACATCAGAAAGTCCTGTACGATATTTTTTTATGAAAAAGTTGTAAAGTGGTGTAGTGAATAGTCATTTTATTATTTGTTACTAATGTTTCTATGAATTAGAAAGAGGAATAACTTATGCATAATATTTTAATTGTTGAAGATGATAAAGATATACAAGAAACATTAGAGTTTTTTTTGAAAGATAATGGATATATGACAGACAAAGCAAGTAATGGAATTGAAGCAATAGATAAATTTGAGACGAATAAATTTGATCTTATATTATTAGATATAATGCTGCCTAAAGTTGATGGTTATGCTGTCTGTGAGAATATTAGAAAAAAATCTCAGATTCCCATAATTATTATAAGTGCACTTTCAAGTGAAGAAAACCAAATAAAAGGATTAGATTTACAAGCGGATGATTATATTATTAAGCCTTTTTCAATACCGATTTTGCTACGTAAAATAAGTGCAATTTTCAGAAGAAATAAATATAATGAGGAAATAGGTGTTTTGATTTATAAAAATGTCAAGTTGGATTTGGATAGCTATAAGGCATTTGTTAGTGATAAAGAAGTTATGTTGACGAAAAGAGAATTTGAAATTTTACATGAACTTATTTTGAATCAAGGGAAAATATTAACTAGAGAAATATTAATGGAACGCGTATGGCAGTATGAATATATAGGTAATGCAAGGATTGTAGATAATCATATAAAAAATATTAGGAAAAAAATAGGTGATGAAGTAATTAAGACTATTAGAGGAGTAGGGTATAAGGTTGATAAGATATATTAAATCTCATTTAAGCGTACAGGTCTTTTTTCTTACACTAATTATGCAAATTAGTATGGGGCTGATTACCTATAATTTTATTATGATTTTTACACCTCAGACATACTTAGATAAAATAAATAAAAATATAGATTCTGTTTTAAATGAGACGATCGGTCAGTTTTCTGATATGACAATGAGTCAGTGTAAGGTTAAATTGTTAAATTTGACAAAAAGTTATGATATTATGATAAATTTAACAGATGAGAAAGGGAGAGAAATTGAATTTGGAAGTGATATGCAGTATACAGCAGATTATCAAGACGTTAGATGGAAAATAAGAACAAATATAGAGAAAAAATATACGTTTAAACCTAAAAATGAAAGTGACACATATTATATATATGTACTTTCGGATGGTGAAAGAGTAAATCTCTATATAGACTCATTAAAAGAAATATTGCCAGAGCTTATCATTTTAATACTATTTATTTCTTTGGTGTTGTCAATATTATACGCGAAACATGTAGCGGTTCCGGTGATAAGAATTTCAGAGCTGGCTAGAAAACTAGCAGATCTTAACTTTGTTAATTATGTTGATACGGGTCGGAAAGACGAATTGGGAAGAATAGAAGAAAGTTTGTATGAGCTATCAGAACGTTTAAGCGTTGCGCTTAGTGAATTAGAAAATGCAAACGAAAATTTGCGAGAAGAAATTGAAAAAGAGAGGAATATGGAAAAACAGCAACTTTCGTTTTTTTCATCAGCCTCACATGAGTTAAAAACACCGATTACTGCATTAAAAGGACATTTACAAGGAATGTTATATGATGTGGGAGAATATAAGGAACATCGTAAGTATTTAAAACGATGTCTGGATATTATTGAAAATATGCAAAAGTTAGAAACAGAAATAATGTCGTCAGCAAAAATCAGATCTTCTGGATTCAAGATGAATATTTCAAAATTTGACCTAAGGATGTTGGTAATAGAAGTTATTAATGAATATGAAGATGTTGCTATGCATAGGGGGATAACTATCCAAGATGAATTGGGAGATGAAGTTGCATATATTAAAGCAGATTATGATTTGTTGAAAAGAGCCGTTAGTAATATTATTAGTAATGCAATACGCTATTCTCCTGAAAATGGAAATATCAAAATAACGATAGACGACAATGAAAAAGCAGAGCGTTTAAGTGTTATTAATCAGGGAAGTCAAATACCAGAAAATCAAATACAGAAAATGTTTTTACCATTTGCTAGACTGGAAGAATCGCGAAATAAAGAGACTGGTGGTAGTGGGGTGGGATTATATTTAGTAAAGATGATTCTTGATTTACATAAGTTCTCTTATTGCTTGCGTAATAAAGAAGCAAATAGCATAGAATTTGAAATATTATTTTTTTATAAATAGGAATTTATTGTTATTTTCTATAATATATTGCAGTGCACAGTAATGATTTAGTAAAGTTTAGTAAGTAGGTAATCATCCGTATATTGACATTTTATAAAAGCCATCTGATATTGTTCCTGGCTGTCTGCCAGATTCTATATCAGATGTAAGTAGGTAATCATTCGTATATTGACATCTTATAAAAGCCATCTGATACTGTTCCTGGCTGGATTTGCCAGTTCCTATATCAGATGGCTTAGTATTATTTTTTTAGTTTAGTCCGGCAGTATTCCGGAAGATACTCTGACCATGGAAGCAGTTTCTTTAATTCTTCCTCTTTAGGAAAAGCTCCCATTTTTCTGAGTTCATCCAATATATAGGTCAGATATGCGTATGGTTTCAGATTGTTCAGAAGTGCCGTTTCTGTAATGCTGTAAACAAGGGCGCTGGCATCAGCTCCCCGTACACTTTTGGCAAACAGCCAGTTGCGGCGTCCCACTGCAAAGTTCTTCAATGCGCGTTCTGCACTGTTGTTATCTATGCTGAGATGACCATCTTCCAGATAACGCCTCAGATATACTTCCTGATTAAGCGTATACAAAATGGCATCACCAATAAGGGAAGACCTGTCTACAGAATCTTCCATCGTATGCAGCCATTCAAACAGGGCATCCATAACCGGACGGGACTGTTTCTGGCGCTCCTCATATTTTTCTTCCGGTGTTTTATTGTGGATCATCTCCTCGATCTTATAGAGGATCCCGATCCTTGACATCGCCTGATATGCAACGGTCTCTTTCAGCTGTTCTTTTGTGAAGTCTTTTTTTAATGCTGTGAGGGCTGCATCAAAACGTCGTCTTGCATGGGTAAGGCACCCGCTTACTATGATACCTTCTCCTAAACTGTGATAAGCCTGATATCCATCACAGGTCAGATACCCACGAAACCTGTTCCCTAAAAAGTTTACAGGATGATATCCCGCACGGGTCCTTTCATAATCGAAGAGTACCATCTGCGGGGAACCACTGGATTCATCCGTGAGATATACCCACATCCAGTTCTGGGTCGTCCCTTCCTGATCCGGTTCTCCGAGTACCTGGATACGGCTTTCGTCACAATGGATATATCTGCTTTCCAGAAGTTCTTCTTTCATCAGCTGATACAGCGGTTTCAGGTATCTGTCTGCACAGTTTATGATCCAGTTCGCCATAGTCTTTGTGGAGAGATCGAGATCATATCTGGCAAACTCTCTTTCCTGACGTGCCAGAGGCATTCCATTTACATATTTAGCATTCATGATACCGGCGACAAGGGAAGGCGTAGCGATACTTCCACGGATCAGGGAAGGTTCTTTTTCCGGACGTTTCATGGACCCGCATTTCGGGCAGCTGTATACATAAGTGATCTCTTCTTCAACCGCAAACTTTGCAGGTACAAAGCGCAGGCGTTTTACGATCTCCTTTGTTACTACATTGTATTTTTTTCCGCATTCCGGACAGTAACGGGCTTCCCCTTCCAGTTTATAGGTCCTGGTCTCAACGGTCTCAAAATTGGAAAGGTCTTCTTCCTTCTTTCCTTTTCTTTTTTTACGTTTATAAGAGGATGGCCGGATCTCTTCAAAAAGTTCTTCTGTTTCTGCATCCGCACTGGCTTCTGCCTCATTGAACAGGTTCATCTGTTCATAGCCTTCGGCATATTTTTCACTGGATGCACCAAACTGTTTCCTCTGTGCAAGGGTAAGGCGGTCAGAGAGCATGGCATTTAAGAATTCAAGTTCTTTCTGCTTTTCTTTCAGCAGCTGGATCTCGGTATCTTTTTTCTTTGTCTGCTCCTGCACGATCTTCATCAATGAGATCAGATCTTCCCGGCTCATGTTATTCAGTTGTTTATCTGTAAAGATCGGTTCCATATCCTGTTCTCCCTGCTTTAGCGTTATTAAAAGTATATCATGGTTCCAGCTGTTTTCCTATAAAAAACTGCGCTTACGGATATAGGAAATACGCTGGGAAATGCCATGTTTTTCATGATTTTTACGGGATTGACAGCTCCGCTGTCTTATGCTTACAGGATGATCTTTGGATGGTGTTCCTCAAATGCATCCCTGGGATTTAAGGAGAGCCCGTCACACAGCCAGTGGATCTCTTTCAGAGTCACCTGACGGAGTTCGTCCGGAGTATCCGGCCAGTGGAAGGCATTACGGTCGAGCCGTTTCATCAGGATCCAGAATCCGGATCCGTCCCATTGAAGGATTTTTATAGAAGTACGCCGACGGTTGCAGAACGCAAACATGCAGCGTGAGTATGGGTCGAGGTGAAATTTTAATTTGATGATAGCCGCCAGACCATTGTAACTTTTTCTTAGATCAGTGACACCACAGGAGAGATATACCGTTGTCCCTCCTGCCAGGTCAAGCATGGCGCTGCAGGAATCCCAGTATAGATTCCATCAGTTCCATTCTGCAGGAATCAGATATTTCAATACGGATACTGTCTGAAATAAAAATACGCACCGATGAAGATTCCTCAGAGAGCAGCTTTCTGGCAGCTTCCTGTTCAGATGGAAGTCTGACAAAGACCATATCCTGTTCAGACTCGGATGCCGGCTCTTCTTTTGCAAATCTGCGGATCCAGTATCCCATCGTAGATAAAGGGATACCGTTTTCTGTACACCATTGTTTACATGTTTGTCCACTGGTCTGGTATTGTTGGATACGGTCAGACCAGAGTTTTGCTTTTTCTTCTTTATTCATAGTGATATAGAATACCTCCTGAGTTTCAAGGAGATTGTAGCAGAATAAAAAACGAAAAAACAGATACGGATGATTACCTACTTACTTTTGTTATGAGCACAGTTCCTTCTGTTTTAGAACTTTTTATATTCCTACAATCGTTATTCTGAAAATCCCATTTTTGCATAGTTTTAAAAGACGATATTTTGAAACTGCCAGTAAACTCAGAATGGTTGCTTTCTCCAGAAAGATATGACAGTAAAACTTTCAGTTTGAATGGTCTGTTGTAATGTTTTTTAGAGTGAACAGGCATCAGTGCAGTATCCTCACCCGCTTTGTAACTTGTAATTCATTTGCGAATACTGGTAGTGATTACACTATATTCTAGTCCTAGTATAATCCATTTTAATTGTCTTTATGTTTGAAGTATGGTATACTATTCCCATAATGAAAGGGGAATGATACGATGCCAAATACAGTAAAAGTGCTGAAGCTTACAACGGATGAAAAAAGCTCTTTAGAGTGTCTTCTTCGATGTCCAACAACGGAAGCCAGAAAATATATCCGGGCAAAGATTTTGTTATTAAAAAGTGATTCTTATACCAATGAAGCCATTGCCGACAAGCTTGATATAACCGTGCCTACCGTCCGCTTATGTCTCCAGAAATATTTTGCTGGCGGTATTGATAATGCTTTAAACGATTGCAAAGGAAAAGGTCGCAAGCAGGAAATATCCGATGATGACATCACATGGGTGGTCAATAAAGCCTGCCAGAAGCCGCTGGATTACGGTTTTTCTGCTGAATTTTGGTATCCCGCCAGCTTTACTCGTTTTATACAGTCTATTGCTGTGAAGGAAGAGCATCCAAGGTTAGAACATGTTTCAGAATTTTCTCTCAGGAAAATTCTTGCCAATGCCAAAATCCGTCCTTTTAAAGTCACATATTACTGCGAAAGAAGGGATCCTGATTTCGATTCAAAGATGCACAATGTCCTTGTAATTTATAAGCAGGTTTCACTGCAGTTTGATAAAGACGGGAATCTGCTACCTTTTGAGGGAACCCCTGTCCATACGTTATCCTATGACGAGAAACCGGGAATACAAGCAATCGGCTCCACAACTCCAGATCTGCCGCCGATTAGTAATACAGAGAAAGGCAGCAGCTATATGCGGGATTATGAGTATATCCGCTATGGTACTATATCGTTACTGGCGGCGATAGATCTTCTTACAGGAGAGGCAATCCCACTGGTGAGTGATACCCACAAAAGTTCAGATTTTGTGGAGTTCCTGACACGGTTGGATGCAAAATATCCTGAAGTTGATAAAATACGTCTCATCCTTGACAACCATTCGGCACATACATCGCAGGAAACACAGCGATATTTAAATAACCATTTAGGAAGGTTTGAGTTTGTATTCACACCAACTCATGGTTCCTGGCTTAACTTGGTAGAAGGTTTTTTCAGCAAACTCACAAAGCAAATGCTTCAAGGTATACGTGTTGCCAGCAAGGAAGAACTGTCGGAGCGGATTTATAAATACTTTGATGAGATTAATCAGATTCCTATTCCATACCATTGGTCTTATAATCTCGATAGTATCGACCTGGCTACAGAGGATATTGACCAGATTGTGTATAAAGTTGTCAATGCCAAGGCGGCATCGGAAGAACTGAGTTGTAAACGTGCACCTAAGCCTATAAAACGAAGTCCTAAAAAGTCTGCCAAAACAGAAAACTAATTAAAACGGATTATACTAGTTCTCGTAGAGTTGTTTCCTTCTCCAGATAATCATAAACGGCTTGGTATTTTTCAACGAAAGATAAGGATGATGGTAATGGACGTTTTTGAAATGCAGTACCTTTTTTCAATAGGATATTGGAAGAACTAGCTTTAAAAAATGAATAAACGAAAAGAGCTGGATAGTTATTCTTTAGGCATTGTAGTGAACACAGTCAGTTTTTTTTGATTAAATTAGTGTATAAATGTATCAAGAAATAAAAAGCGAAATTTGTCTGCTATAATAATACCAAGAAAGGAGCTTCTTGTATAATTCAAATATAAGGAATTCCGAGAAAGAAGGTTGAAAAAAACTCAGAGTAAAATAAGATTACTGACTTTGAGCGGTTAGTAAAAATCTTATTAAACAGTGAGGTACTTGAAATGAATTATAACACATAGAACGTAAAAATTGTATATATTGTGGAAATTACTTTTTTAATTCAGCAAACTTTAATTGATGGGATTGATGTGGGAAGTGGAACTCATTATGCAAGGGCTTTTTGTTGGTGTAATTATGAGTACTCAAAGAAGCTGTTTGCATTCAGCAACGATGAAGTTGGAGCGCTTCATTTAAAGGCTAGATGGACGATACAGCTGAGAAATCATGATAACTGGAAGTAACAAGCAAATATATTGTAACAGAAAAATGCTCACCAGAAAGTACTGTTACAGGAAAGAGGTCAGTAATACAATAAAAAAGAATGAGCCGATAGTTGGCAGGAATATTTTCCATGGGCAAAGACCCTGTAAAGAAGCTGAGCTGACACCCTGGTTATGGAAAAGAGGAAGGAGAGAAGATAGGATTCAGCAATAGTCTGATAATGCTAGTAGACATGGGAGTTTGTTGCCGTAGATGGATGGGGATACACTAAGTTATGTAGAACGAAAAAAGAAGACATTTTACTTCGCCCCCAATTCACTACTTTCGTACCAGATACAGAGAAATGTCCATTCCTATGGTTCCTTTTTCTGAGATATTGATTGATGAAACATTAAAAATCCTTGATTTTAAAGAAAAAAAGACTTGACTATATAGGGAGAAAAAAGATGGGTGATATGAAGAGACTATATAATGCAATTCCAGTGAAAAACTATAAAAGCTTAGGGACAGTCTTCGAAACGACTAGTGGATTATATGTATATGATACTGGGACAGGAAAAGTTTTTAGTTGCAATGAAGTTACTTACAATTTGTTTAAAATAATTTTTTCTGGAGGCGATACAAACGAAATATATGAAAAGTATTCAGCTCAGGAAATCAACAAATCAATATCTGAAATAATTGAAATGATACAAAAGGAAAATATACTACAAGCATCGTACTCAGAATTTGATCGAGAAACAGATTTTGAACTGGAAGCAATCTATAATTACTCATTACAAAGTCTTATCCTTGAAGTTACACAAAAGTGTAATTTTAGATGTAAGTACTGTATATATCATAGTTTTAATGAGTATTATAGAAATTATGGCTTACAGGATATGAACTGGGAAACAGCAAAAAAAGCAATAGATTATGTAAGTAGACATTCGGGTGAAAAAGAATTATCAATCGCTTTTTACGGAGGAGAGCCGTTAATAAATTATGATGTGATGAAAAAAACTATTGAATATAGTGAGATGGTTATGCCGAAAAAAACTTTGATCTTTGCATTTACAACAAATTTATCATTAATGACCTTAGAAAAAGCAAAATTCTTTGCTAAACATAATTGCTATATAATGTGTAGTTTAGATGGTCCTAAAATTATACATGATGCTTATAGGGTGGATATAAAAGGTGATGGAACATTCAATAAAGTGATTGAGGGGTTAAAAAATCTTCTTATTGCATTCGGAGATCGTGCTAAAACCCATATAAAATTTAATGTTGTCATATGCCCACCCTATTCGAGAAAAAAATTGGATGCAATAAAAGAGTTTTTTGATAAGTTAGACTACTTGCCTGCAGGAATTGACATAAAATATTCGTATGTTGAGAGTGGAAGTTTACGTAAAGAAGATATTGATTATACATATTTCCCTGAAGGGGAAGATATTATAGGGGATGTACCACCTATAGATATATGGCTTACGGAAGAACTTCCAAAACAATCATCAGATCAAAATGTTATTTTTACACTTGCACGAGATGCATTGGCACGTGTACATAAAAGATTTCTGTTGGATCATCCTTGTGAGAAAATGAAAAGAAATGGTTGTTGCATACCTGGTGGCCGTCGTATTTATGTTGATATAAAAGGAAATATTGCGTTATGCGAGCGGGTTGGTAAATCTCCTTCTTTAGGAAATATTAATAAAGGAATAGATTTGGAACAAGTAAAAAGATACTATTTGGAAGAATATGAAAAAGCTTCTGTAGAACAATGTAAAAATTGTTGGGCAGTCAATCTATGTAATATGTGCTATGCAGCCTGTTATAGGGAAAATGGTATAGATATAGAAGCAAAGAATGAATTATGTACATATCAAAAAGATCAGTTAAAAGGTGAACTTATAATGTATCATCAAGTACTGGAAACAAACCCTGAATTGCTTGAACATATTCAGGATATAGAAATTATATAGGTTATTATTATTAATAATATAACAATAAATTTTTAAGGAGGTAAGAACATGAAATTAGTGAACCCTTTAGGAAGAACGGTCGATACTTTGGAAAGCAAAGCGGACTATGTTAGTCCTAGATCAGGCTGTGTATGCTCTGGTCCTTCTGGAACAGCAGCAAGTCACAATAAAGGTTCAGGTTGGTGCGTAGGATATTGCGGAGGAGAAACTACAGAAACACGCCATGAGAACATGCTGAACGCTAAAACAGCATAAAAGTTGCTGGACTAGAGGAAGAGATATTATTGAGGTACCCAATAGTATCTCTTCCTTATTTAGATTGGGGTTAGAAAATGAGAATGAAAAATATTAAAGAATACACTGCTATAATAGTAAAAGTAATTAAACTATCTTATTTGAGTTCAAAAAAGTATACCATTATTTTATGGGGAATAAATATTATGATAGGTATAGCGTTTCCTATTAGTACGTTCATTTGGAGTATATTTATAGATAAAGCTACTATAGGCATTTTGAGTAATGAATGGAAAATAGCTGCATTATGGCTAGGGGGGTATTCTATTTTTTGGTTTATTCAGAATATACTTAATGTTATCAATGAATACATAGAGAATATTTTGTCTGCAAAACTTAATATTTATACTACAGATAAGATTATGAAGTGTATAGCTGATTTACCGATGGAATATTTTGATAAGTCGGAAAATTATGATAAAATACAAAAGGTTAACACAGAATCTAATATGAGATCTATGAGTATAATTAAGACTTTAATTAATCTTATTCAAGGTATTCTTACTATGCTGGGAACCGTAATTATTCTACTTCAAGTTAATTGGATTATATTGATAATATTGTTTTTTTTATGTATTCCTACATTAGTACTAAGTTTGAATTTATCGTTTGAAAAGTATAATATTTATAATGCTAGAGTTAAGGATATGAGATTTATTTCATTCTTAAAAAATATGATGTCGGAGTATGAAAATATAAAAGAACTACGCGTGAATTTGTCATCTGAGTTTTTTATTAATTATATAGATAAAAAATATAGAGAGTTCTTAAAAGTTGATAGAAAGATTCAAAGTAAATATTCTTTTAAAATGATTGGAATGGATTGTATTGAACAAATAATAATATGTAGTATGCGGATTTACCTATTAATAAATGTTGTTATTAGAAATATGAGCATTGGACAATTATCATTGCATATTAATTCTATAGATAATTTTAGAAATTCGATAATTACTATATTAAATACAATGGCGTCTATTTATGAAGATGGATTATATGTGAATAATTTATTTGAGTTTTTGGAAATAAAGAATAATATTATGAGAGAAAATCAAAAATATATTCAGGAAATCAGCAAAGTAGAATTTCGGCATGTATGGTTTAAATATCCTAATACGGAAAAGTATATTTTAGAAGATATTAATTTTGTAATTGAGAAAGGAAAAAGTTATTCTTTTGTTGGGCTAAATGGTTCAGGTAAAACCACAATAATAAAATTGATTTTAAATTTATATAATCCTACACGTGGGGAGATTCTTGTAAATGATATTAATCTGAGTAATATTGATATGGAGGAATATTTATCCAAAATCGGTGTAGTATTTCAAGACTTTATGAAATATCCGTTAACCATAAGCGAAAATATATCAATTGCTTCAGTCAGACAAATGAATAATAAAAATAAAATTGAGAAAGCAGCAAAGTTATCTGGAGCAGATCAATTTATTAACAAGCTTCCAAAGAAATATGATACTTCATTATTTAGAGAATGGGAAGACGGAGTACAACTTTCAATAGGACAGTGGCAAAAAATCGCTATAAGTAGAGCGTTTTTAGAAGACTTCCCTGTAATTATATTGGATGAACCAACTGCATCTTTAGACGCATATGCAGAGTTTGAGCTATATAAAAAATTTAAAGATATTGTAAAAAATAAAACAAGTATATTAATAGCTCACCGCTTTTCTACGATAAAGTTAGCTGATTTGATTTATGTTATAAAAAATGGAAAAATCATAGAATCAGGTAGTCACAATGAGTTGATGAAACTGAACGGAGAATATGCATATCTATATAGAATTCAATCAGATGCGTATGTTAGTAAGTAAAGGAAGGGGATTATGAAATATAGGTGGTTTGATTTTGGTGAGAAAAAAATACCATATTATAAAAAAGAAATTGGTGAGAATTCGGACTTGTTACATTGTGCTTTATCTATAAAAAAAGGGTCAATGCAGGATTATATTGCTGGAACAGCACATTGTCTTGAACACATGATGATTGAAAACGAACATGTTTCTTCTATTAACTGGGATCTTGTGGATAGATGGGCACATACAGATTTTTATGAGACAACCTATTATTTTTATGCAAGTGTTGAAAATTTTGAGTATATCTACGATATTATACAAGGTATTCTCTCAGGAGATTGGCTAAAGAAAAACGTTTTCAGTAATATATGGCCAGGTATCATTGAAGAATATTCAAATGAAATTAGTAAAGTAGATAATGCAAAAAAGAAAGCACTGTTTAGTAAATCAATTTATGAAGAAAAAATGCCTATAGGGGTGTGTGATTCCATATATAAAATTCAGTATGAAGATATTGAGAACTACTTTATAGAAAACTATTTGAAATCTATACCAGTATTTATAGTAGCAGGAGATACAATAAGGTTTGAAAAAATGTATAAAGAAAAAATAGTATCTGGTGAATATGACGTTATGAAAGACAGGGTAAATTGTATGCCATTATCATTTGATAATGATTTGATAATAAAAAATATGGAGGTAACACACATCTATATAAATGTAGATATTGAGCAAAGACCTATTTTTTATCAGTATGAAGCTTTATATGTAAGAGCATATATTGCTGCAAATTGTATGAATTTTATTCTGAAAAAAGAATTAGGACATAACTTACATTTTATTGAATGCAGATTAGTTAGATTATCTAAGGGATTTTGCTTAATTGATATAATGTTTAAGAAAACAATATATGACAATTTTAAAATCATAGGGTTAATTAAGAATATAAAATGGTGGGGGTATTTAGACTATATTTATAAAGAAATACATTTGTTTATGAAACAATACTGTAAAGTTATAGGTACAAACCTAGGGAACACTGTAAATAAAATTTTAAATCATACTATTTATGGTGCAAACTATATAGAGGATAGAAGTTTATTCCAGATTAGGGCTGAAGATATAATTACATTTTTAGAAGGATTGGCACTGTACCATAAATTCAGAATAGTAGTATAAGTATATGCGAGATATGATTCTATAGGAATATTTTTTGTTATAAGAAGAATCCGCTACGCTAGAGCGTGTTTGAAAATTAAAAATTGTACAAAACATTTGTTCCTAAGCCCTTTTTATAGTATAATAAAGAAAAAGGGGTGTTCATTATGTTGAGACGATACGAATTAACGGATGATGAATGGAACCGCATCGTTGATCTACTTCCTCCTGAGAATACTGGTAAACAGGGCCGCCCACGAAAAGATAACCGTACCATTGTCAACGGAATGGTGTGGATCGCTCGCAGTGGTGCTCCATGGCGCGACCTGCCAGAGCGTTATGGCCCATGGGAGACTGTTTACAGCCGTTTCCGCAAATGGATAGAGGATGGCATCCTGGATAATATCTTCTGTGTCCTGAGCCTTGATGCTGAGCTGGAGGAACTTTCCATGGATGGTTCCATTGTCCAGGCGCATCAGCACAGTGCTGGTGCAAAAAAAGGGGGCCTCCCACCGAAATTGGCAACAGTCGCGGCGGAGCAAGTACCAAAATCCATGCCATTGTAGATTCATACGGTAATCCTGTCCGTCTGATGATCAGTGAGGGACAGCGAAATGATATCACATGCGCCATTCCATTGCTGGAACAGATAGATATAGAAGGAAGTCATGTGTTGGCTGACAGGGGTTATGACAGCAGCCATCTGATCGACTATATCTATGATCATGGTGGTGAGCCAACGATTCCCTCCAGGAAAGGCGAAAAGTTTGAGCGCCGTTGTGACTGGTGGCTTTATAAAGAACGCCATCTCGTGGAGAAGCTGTTCCTAAAGCTGAAAGCTTATCGCCGTATAGCAACCCGGTATGACAAGCTTGCATGCACTTATCTGGGGTTCCTGTGTATCGCCTCAATACTCATTTGGTTAAAATAAACAAATTCAAATGTTTTTCAAACACGCTCTAGTACAGACAAAATGGTTATTGTATAAATGGCTGAATCGGAGAAGCCAGAAAAGAAGTTATACGTCGGATACCTTTTTTAATGGACTGCTTCGAACATTCCCATTGTTAGAACCAAGTATTAAGGTAAGTTTGTTTTATAGATAAAGTATGAAATATAAAGTGAAAAGCCGTATGCGTTAATAGCGCACGTACGGTTTTGCGTAGGGGTATGGGGAGTAATCCCCATATCTACTAGAGAAAACTCAAGTCAGCATGTTTTCCCATTTGGATCATCTGCTCATGTATTTTTTCAAAATCAGGCAGTGGAATATCCTTATGTCGAAGGTTTTCTTTTGGATAGATGAGATCAACCACCTTTGAGGCTGGCATTTGCCGAAGATCATCCAATGATAAGCCTGAATCCTTGTAGCGGTTCATGATCAATGCAATCCCGCTCCGTCCGATCCGGTAACGTTTTTGTACAGAGTCATAACTGACTTTACTGAGCCGAAGTTCTATGACTCCAAGAATAGTATTGTAGTCGTGCATAATAGTTCCTCCTTTGCACTGTGATGAATAATAGTTACATCACAATAATAAAGGAAAAACGTACCGCTTTGAGCAGAAAACGCATACCGCTAAATCAGAATGGATGTACCGCTAATTTCAGAATAGGCGTACCGTTCGAGCAGAATTTGCAGGATATCTTTCCTAAAAGAATGAGCATACAGGCATATCTTTCATTTTTTTAGGAAAGATATCCACAACTGAGGTACCGTCAGATTGACAGTACCATCTGTCCCGTCTGTTTGCCATATCCCCGTACTTCTTTTATAATAGGGATAAGAAAACAAAGGACGGAAATGCCATGCCTCATGATACAGAAGATATGATCCAGCTTTTATTAAACACGAATAAAGAACAGGAACAGACCATTGTGGATCTCAGAGCTACCATAAAAGAGCTCCGCAGCACTATTGCGAACCTGAACGAGACGATAGATGAACTGAAAAGGAAGATCTTTGGAACATCCAGCGAAAAGACCAGGCGTCCTGATCAGGAGGAAGGAATCCAGGAGGAAGAAACGGTGACCGTTGTAAAAGAACATACACGGACCAGAAGAAAAAAGTCTGTTCGTGCAGATCTGTATGAGGCCCTTCCCATAAAAGAGATCTCCTGCGATGTTCCCCCGGAAGAAAGGATCTGTCCGGACTGTGGTTCCCCGATGGAACACCTGGGGTATAAGTTTGTCCGGGAAGAACTGCGTATCACTCCGGCAAAAGTGGTAAGGGTCCATTACATGCAGGAAACCCTTATGTGTCCTGTATGTCGGCAGGAGGATGAAACAATGATCGTAGAGGCAAAAACACCGACACCGCTTCTTGCCCATAGTCCCGCATCGCCGGATATGGTGGCAATGGTCATGTACCAGAAAAGCTTTCTGCACCTTCCCTTTTACCGTCAGTCAAAAGACTGGATGGAAAAAGGGGTGCCTGTCCCAAGAGAAACTGCAGCGCACTGGTACAATTACTGTTCATTGGAATATCTCTCTCCAGTCTATGAAGTAATGCATCAGGAACTGCTGGCAAGAGAGATCCTCCATGCAGACGAGGTACCCTGTCAGGTGCTTCATGAAGAGGGAAAAACTGCCACTTCAAAATCCTATATGTGGATCTACCTGAGCGGGACTGATGGAAAACCACCGATCATCCTGTATGATTACAGACCCGGACGGAGCGGGGATTATCCGATAGAATTTCTCCATGGTTTCACTGGGATGCTCCAGTGTGATGGGTATAGTGCATACGGCAGGATCGAAGATGTTGTCCTGGTCTGCTGTCTTGCCCACTGCAGGCGTAAGTTCTTTGAAGCAGTCCCAAAAGCACGTCAGAAAAAGCTGAAACTTCTGGACATTAATTCTGAACAGGAACTTGCAGAACCTCCGCAGGGAACTGCAGAAGACAGTTCCCTGCTCCCTGCCGAAAAAGGAGTTGCATTCTGTAACCGTCTTTTCTATATGGAACGTCTCTACAAAGAACTTCCACAGGAAGAACGAAAACAGAAACGCCAGGAAACAGAACCTGCCATCTGGAATGAATTCTGGACATGGTTGGAAACCCTGGAGCCTGCTGGCGGGAGTAAGCTTGAAAAAGCGGTAAACTATGCCTTTAATCATAAAGAGACCCTTATGAATTATCTACTGGATGGAAGATGCGAGATCTCTAATAATGCAGCGGAACGTCGGGCAAAAACCTATGTGACGGGGCGTAAAAACTTTCTGTTTCATGATACTGCTGATGGAGCAACGGCAAGTGCCATTGTATTGAGTCTCATAGAAACAGCGAAAGCCAATAACCTGAACATCTATCATTATCTCTACACCTTGCTGCTGTATATGCCGGACTATAAAAATGAGCCCGCAGGCATAAAACAGCTGCTGCCATGGAGTGACTTTATAAAAGAAAGATGTACCGGGATCATAGATATCGAAAAAGTAAGACCTGAAGAACGTGGGAACCTGAATATTTAAGGTTCCCAGGAAGTCGTGACCGGGTGATTATTCATCGCTTACAGAATATCAGTATGGTGATATTTTATTTTTGGTTAAAACATGTCATTTCTGACATTAAAAATATCTTGAAGGACACAAAAACATCCAGGACATCCAATAGGATGATGTGGAGCAATGAGCTGCGCGAGGAAGCATTTGTCTGCCAGACATAATTTTTTTTCATAACAGGGCAGATCAGACAAGGAATCGTAATAGAAGAAGGAAAAGTGTGAGCGGCACTCCGGCATGGGTTACCGGCGGCAGGTAATCCGAAACCCTGGATGATAATGATACCTTTACTGACAAAAACACGGTAACCAGGGTAGCGTCTGGGACATGCTGCAGCGGGAAAGGGTACTGCAGGGTGTCAGGCGGTCTGCTAAGACCGGTCCTACATACTCCCGTTTCACACCGGGGAGAGAGAATGAAAAAATCATGCTGGCAGGGAAGTTGCTGTCAGCATGGTGTGTGGAAATTAAAGAAGAAACTATTTATTTTATCCGTATTTGTTTTCAGGGATATGCAGAAAAGTCTTATTTTCTTCATATCCCTGGGATGAAATCCGGGAAAATCAGGAAGGAGAGCAACAGCATGAAACTATTTGCATTTAATGAATTGTTTTCAAAAGAGAAAAAGAGCAGGGGACAGGAATCTCTCGTATGCTTTGGAAAGATCAATAACGGAGAGGTTTTTATCAGTCCAGTCGTATGTCTGGATGCAAAGCCTTTGAATGCGGTGATATATAACCGTTTTGTATCTTCTGAAAGCGCACAGTGTTTTCTGGATTATGAACGTGAGATTGAGGTGTTATACTGTGAGGTACAGGAATATAATCTGCTGGCAATGTTTAACTCCGTGGGCTGCAGTACGGCTGTGGAGGATATTGCATGGGATAAAATACTGGAGCTTGCCCGAAAACATTTGATTGATGTTGTAGTCCTTCAAAGCATGAGCCGGCTGTCGGGAAACTTTGAGGAGATCATAGAAATTTTGGATACTCTTTACAGTTATGGTGTAAAAGTAGACTGTATGGGCTATGGCATCCTGGAACAGGATGTTTTATATCAGTACATAGAAAAAAGAAAGAGAGAAACCCAGATTTTAGAAGAAAGGATTCTTGAAATCATGCTGGAAAGTATGGATGAGGGAATGGAAGGGTAAATTCATATGCTTACCAGGGAAGACTTGATGCATATGAGAAACATGTCTTTTGAGGATATCAATCCGGCAGAAATACCAGATTTGGATGAAATGAACATAGATGTTACAAAAAGTAAAAGGGAAAAGATTCTGGGCATCCTGGAATCAGGAAAGAATCCTTATTTCATAAAAAGCGGAAATATCGTTGTGAAAGTAGGGTTCGCTTCTACAAGCCGTACAATAGAGGAAGCACTTGAAAGCCTTGTGCAGATGAAGTGGTGATACAGAGGAGGAAACTGTGATTTGTGTCAGCGGATTGCGGGGTAGACAGGGGAATAGAACTATGGTAAGATGATGGCAAGTAGAGGACAAGCAGCTTGTGCTTCCAAACATCAAATTAGTTTAGCTGACTAATTTAATGATTGGAGTGCTTGCTATGAAAAACCAAATTATCGAAAAAATCTTTCGTGTTGTCATATATCTGCGCTTATCCGATGAGGACGGCGATAATCAGGAGAGTGACAGCATATCTAACCAGAGGATACTGAACAGGGGATTTCTGGAAGGAAAACAGGAGTTTCAGATTGTAAAAGAGTGCGTGGATGATGGATATACCGGCACGAATTTCAATCGTCCGGGTTTTCAGGAAATGATGAGACTGATTGAAAATGGAGAGGCAGACTGCATTGTTGTAAAAGACCTTTCCAGATTCGGCAGGGATTTCTCAGGAGTCCTTCAGTATGTAGAACGTATCCTGCCTAAAATGGGTGTGCGTCTGATATTGGTAAATGACCAGTATGACAGTATTGCACCAAACCATGATTTTATTACCCTTCGTTTAAAAAGTTTTATAAATGACATTTACCCTGCGGATACTTCAAGAAGTGTGCGTTCTAATTTACATGCCAAAATGGTGCATGGACAGTGTGTGGCGCCGTTTGCTTCTTATGGTTTTCTGAAATCTCCGGAGGATAAGCACCAGTTGATGATTGATCCGGTAGCCGGCTCTGTTGTAAAAGATATTTTTCACCTGAAGCTGAAAGGGCACAGTCTGAATGATATTGCGGAAAATCTGAACCTCCGCGGTATACTGACACCGCTTGCTTATAAACGGATCTGCCTGAAACAGAATTTAAAGACTGGATTCAAGGTATCGGGGAATAACCAGTGGGAAGCAACCATGGTACGGCGCATTTTATTGGACGAGCGTTATACCGGTGTGCTGATTCAGGGAAAAACCACAACGCCAAACCATAAGGTCAAAAAGCTGATTCGAAAAGAAGCGGATGAATGGGTACGCTATGAAAATGCTTTTGACGGTGCGATTGATAAGCATACCTATGAGGTTGTGCAGAATCTTATGAGCCGGGATACCAGGAAGTCAGCAAAAGGACTGGCACTTCTGGGCGGTTTAGTGGAATGTGCAGACTGTCATCAGAGCATGGTGCGTAAAAGTCCCAATGGAACAAATTATTATTATGTCTGTTCTACTTCTCTGTATGAGAAAACCTGCAGTCCTCACAGTATCAGTGAGGAAAAGCTGATAGAAGCTGTAAGAAAAAGCGTCATGCATTATATTTCGCTTATTGTGGAACTGAATGAAATTCTGAGCTATGTCAAAACGGCTTCAATTCCACAGCAGAAATTGTATGAAGAGGATCTGCAGTTAAAAATGCTGGAACAGGAAAGTGAAAGAATCCTGAAAATCAAGATGAATCTGTATAACAGTTTTTGCGAAGGGCTTCTTGATGAAGAGGAGTTCAAGTCATATAAGAAAAAATATGATGCTTCACTTAAACAAACGGAAGAAGCTATAAAGAAGCAGCGGACAGAGATTGCAGATATGCAGGCAGCATTAGAAAATCAGCAGGAATGGATGAAACATTTCCTGGTTTATAAGGACAGAGAAGAAATAGACCGCATTATGCTGACCATGCTGGTAAAAAGAATCTGTGTGGATTCAAAGAAAAGGCTTACCATACATTTTTGGTTTGCAGATGAATTTGAACGTCTGATTTCTCTGCTTTCTACAGTAAATAAGGTGCAGCCGGATACGGGGATTGAGAACTTCCTTCTTAGAGAGGGGGAAGAGATCAGTGCCTAGAGTAAGCAAGAGAACAAAAAAAGCGGAAACACAGCCGCAGATAAAGTATTACCGTACTTATATTTATTTGAGATTATCCGAGAAAGACGGAGGCCACGGACGCAGAGATTCCATTTATATTCAGAAACAGATCTGCGTGGATTTTGCAAAGAAACATCCGGAAATGCTGATTATGAAAGTCTATACAGATAATGGTGTAACAGGAACCACCTTTGAAAGAAAGGCTTTTGAAGAGTTGATGACGGATGTGCGTGCAGGGAAAGTGGACTGTATTATTGTAAAGGATTTTTCAAGATTTGGTAGAGATGCCTTAGATGCAGTTGATCTGATTGATGTGATTTTCCCAACACTTGATGTACGTTTTATTTCTGTTCTTGATGAATATGACAGTGAAAATCCGGCCTGTGTGCAGGACAGGGTAACAAACATCCTGAAGCATTTTATGAATGATTATTATGCAAGGGAAGTTTCCTCAAAACTGATTCAGGCACATAAGATTTCCAGAGAAAAAGGAGAATATTGGGGCGGAAGACCTCCATATGGCTATGAACGTGCCGAAGATAACAATAAGAAGCTGGTGCCGGAGAAGACAGAAAGAAAGATTGTCCAGAAAATTTTTTACTGGTACGTGTTTGAAGATATGTCAAGCTATGATATGGCCAGGGAATTGAATGGCGGAGGAATCCCAAGTCCGACAGAAAGTTATGAAATCCGGAGATTCGGAAAAGTGAAAAGGAAGAAACGGATATATTGGGGAGCGGATACTATCCAGCGGATATTACAGAATCCATTATATATCGGTGCTGCCGTAAGCGGGAAAACAAAACAGATGCTTTGTGAGAATCTTCCATTTCAGATAATACCAAAGGAACAGTGGGAAATACAGGAAAATGTATGGGAGCCGCTGATTGAAAGGACAGTATTTGAACAAGCACAGCAGATTCTAAAAGAACGATGGAAAGATAACTTGGAGATATGGGCTGCGAGTATAGCAGGTAAGGGTTCCGCAAATGGACCTCTTCTTGGAAGAATTTATTGTGGATGCTGTGGAAAAAGAATGAAACGTTCCAGAACCGGACGCAATGGAAAACAGGAAAGGATGAGTTATCGGTGTTCTACCGCAGAAATCACTGATGAAACGGAGTGCCTGAAATATATAAATGAAAAATGTGTATTCCAGGCAGTACGTGGTGCTTTGCAGTATCAAATGAAACTCGCATCGGACTATCATACCAAATATGGTATGGATTTTTACAGAAAATTAGAGAAAGAAACTTCCCTGATTATAAAAAAATCAAAAGGTGATTATGAAAAATACGAGGGAAAACTGGAACAGCTCTTTGAACATTATGCTACTGGGCTTATTGATCGTGAGGAGTATCTGGAATTTAAAGAAACTTATCTTTCGGAACAGGAGCAGGCTCATAAAAAACTAAAGGAAAAACAAATTTATTATCAGAACATTTTAGAACGTCTTATGGCAAAGATAGACTGGGCAGATGAACTGATAAAATATCAAGGGGTTACGGAAATCACCAGGGAGATTGTGGAACGGTTCATAGAAAAAGTTGTGGTAAAATCCGCAACAGAGATTACCGTATATTTTTGGTTTGGAGATATCTTTGAACAGGAAGTACCGGATATGGAAAGGGGGCTTTTGGATGCAGTATAAGTATGTCATCGGTTATCTCCGGCTTTCACAGGATGATGAAGATAAAAATGATGAGAGTAACAGCATCAAGAACCAGAGGCTTCTGATCCAGCAGTTCATCAACGGTAATGAAGAGTTTCAAGGAGCAAAAACGGTATTCTTTTCAGATGATGGATATAGCGGAACAAATTTTGTTGAGGTAAGATAACGTAACCTTTTTTGTAGGGGCGGTTATCTTACCTCTTTTTGATATATGTTAGATAGCATAACTCTTTACGTCGGCTCCTATCTGTCTGAAATAGGAGATACTTTCGGTTGGCTTGTCGCCTGTATCAACTCTGCCGACAAAGCTATAAAAGATTTCAATTTTTCGGGTGTTCGTTTCCTTATCCAGTTCGTGAATAAGAATACGGTCGATAAATTCATGGACGTTCTCGTAAGTCAATTCCTCAATCGCCGTATATTTACGGACAAGGGTAACAAACCTTTTCACGTCTGCGCTGCGCTCGGCGGCGGTGTCAAGCTCCTGTGTCAATTCCGCGATACGTCGCGTCAGCGTCTTTTTTTCTTCATCATAGCCGGAAGTCAAGAAAGCAAATTGTTCATCAGAGAGCTTCCCTAAAGCGTTGTCCTCATACAGTTTACGGAATAAGACGTTTAATTCGCTCATTCTGCCCTGTGCCTTGTCAAGCTCCTTGTGCTGCTGCGCCATTGTTTTCTTCATGGCTTGCTCGCTGCACTCATTCGCCGTTTGGATAAATGCCTGTTCGTGGGTCTGCACATAGGACAGTACCCGTTGCAGGTCGGCAAGGACAAGTTCTTTCAATACGCTTTTACGGATATAATGTGTGGTGCAAAGTTCCCCGGTTCTGATACGGTTTCTGTATTTCCCGCAAGTGTAAGCGTGTTTTCGCTCTAATGTTCCGGCTCCCTGCTGCAAATACATTTTGTAGCCGCAATCTCCGCAAAAGAGAAGTCCCGAAAAAATGTCGATTTCGTTTACTTTCGTAGGGCGGTGTTTGGTAGCAATCCGTTTCTGTGCAAGGTCAAAGGTTTCTTCATCAATCAAAGGTTCATGTGTGTTAGGGAAGAAGTATTGCTTTTCTTCCGGGTTCTTCTTTGTCTTTTTTGATTTGTAAGATACCTTATAGCTTTTGCCTGTAATAGTATGCCCCAAATATTCCTTACGGGTAAGAATGTCATACAGCGTCTTATCCGGCCAGTTGTAAATACAGTTCGGGTGTGGGCGCGGGTGGCGGCAGCTCCCGGAACGACGATAACGCATTTCGGAAACGGTCAGTATTTCATGCTCTCGCAGCCAGTTCTGTATTTCACAAATACGGTCGCCGCGCACATACATAGCAAAAATCTGTTTTACAATGTGTGCTGTTTCCGGGTCGGGCAATAAATGATTGCGGTCGTTAGGGTCAGCTATGTAGCCGTAAGGCACTTCGCCATTGACGCGCTCGCCTTTCTGCGCCTTTGCCTGTTTGACCGCCCGAATTTTCTTTGAAGTATCGCGAGCGTAAAACTCATTAAACCAGTTTCGCAGCGGGGTAAATTCGTTGTCGTCCCTTGCTGTGTCTACACCGTCGTTAATGGCGATATAGCGCACTTCGTATTCCGGGAAAACAATTTCGATAAGCTCCCCGGTTTTAAGATAGTTACGTCCAAGACGGGAGAGGTCTTTTGTTATGACCGTTGCCACGTTTCCGGCTTCTACCTCGCGGAGCATGGATTGAAGCCCCTCACGCTCAAAACTTACACCGGAAAATCCGTCATCAACGAAAAAGCGCGTATTGAAAAAATGGTGGTCGTCTGCGTACTTCTGTAAAATTAGCTTTTGGTTCTGTATGCTTTCGCTTTCTCCGGCTTGCATATCCTCTTGACTTAATCTGCAATATAAAGCGGTTATCTTGTCTGCCTGTAACATTTTGTCCTCCTCTCTGACAGCAGACAAGCATGGTATTTGTACTGATAAAATTATACCATGAACCGCTGCTAAAGTCATGTCCTAAATATGAAAAAACGCCCTATTTTCGGGCGTTTGCGGCGTTTAGCTCCATATCTTTACGAATGAGCTTTTTTATCTTTTTGTCGAGTGTATCCGTCGCTCGTTCACTCTGCGCCGAACATACAAGATAAGTAACTTTTCCAATTTTGTGTTCCGTTGTGGTAACGGAAGATTGATTTTGCGACAAAAGAAAAGCCCCCTTTCTTTCGCTCGTTTAATAGTTCAGTTTATGAATAGTGGCAAGTCCACTATTCCCGGTAATTTATAAAGGAGCTTTAATCAGACGGTCAATTAGCTTCTTAACCTCACGGGAATTGCACCCCTGCGCGGTTCTCGCGCAGCCCTACCCATTGCCTGCGACGCTCTGAACGCTCGGACTATGGCGATAAGGGAGTATCATTATGTATTTTGCGCTTCGTCGCCGACAGGCTGCTATGCCTGTTTTCCGGCGTCGGTGTTGGTCGCTCGGTTATCCCGGGCGGGAAAGTCCCGCCGGGATAACGTCATGGCGCACCCGCCGCATGGCTCGGCGCAAAAGGAACGTATCTGATTTGCCCTATGCTGCGCCGCCGTTATCTTGCGCCGCTTTCTTTGTCAAGGTACAAAAGACAGAAATACGCAAAGCGGAAAGGGGTGGAACACTTCGCTTTTTTAATTATCTGTCTTAAAGGATAGGACAGCCCGCATGAGCTTTGCTTGCAGCCGTTCCCGTAAGTCCTCGTCTACGCCGTAATAGGTATTGCCGCTTTCGTCGCGGATTTTCTTCATAGACAAATGGGCTATGTAGCTTTGGTAGTGCTGCATTACAATTTTCATGGCGTCGGGGTCGCCCTTTGTCGCGGCTAAAATGACCGGGTAGGGTAACAAGCCGCGCTCATTTTCATTACAATTCGTTCCATTCATCAGCGCGTTCCTCCAAATATCGTTTTAGCAGTTCAAAAGAGCTTGTCCGTCTATACTGTACTGTGCTGCGGGGTACTTTCATAAGCTCCGCGATTTCAGCGTCGGTCATGCTGAAAAAGTAATACAGTAAAACAGCTTGCCGTTTTTCTTCCGGCAGGGAGTGCATTGCTTCGGCAAGCAGCTTCGCCGTAATCTTCAAACCGCCTGCACAAAAAGCGTCCTCGTCCTCATTGACAAAATATCTGTCAACGGTATAAAGCTGCTTTTCCTCATGCGGGGCAAGGTCTGAAAAGTTGACTTCGTGCTTTCGCCGACTTTTGCTTTCCCGGCAGGCGTCAATCAGTTCGTTGCGTAGCGTGTGTTTGCAGTACGCATTAAACTCACATCTTGTCTGCCATTCCAACCGATTAGGATAATCCATGTTCTCACCCCCTTTCGTCCCGGGGGCGGGTTATTTATCCCCTTTCGGCTGCCTTCCACGGACGCACCGCAGATTTGCCAAACGGAATAGAAAAGTTTTTCAAAAAAGTTTTGAAAAACACAAAATGCGCCCGTCTGCAAGGCGCAGACGGACGCAAAGGAAATGTAAGCAGTATTCAGATGATTTGACAGTTCATACTCATGGGTAGACTTGCCCGGTGGTGGAGCTATGCTTTTTTTAATTGATGAAGCTCATGGGTATTATGGAATACCAAAGTAGACACGGCGGCAACCTCCTAAAATGCCGCCGTGTCAGTTCACGGTGTTTGGGTCGTCGTAGGTTTGGGATAGACGAAAAGAAACGGCGGCTCTGAAAAATCAAAGCCGCCGCGATAGAATAGGCGCGTGAAAATGTGTCTGCTTTACGACGGCTTTTTTTCTTTTGCCGTCGTGCGGCAGATATTATATTTCTATTTTATAACTCATTTATGGTTGCTGTTATTGCCATGTTTCTTATACGCTTTGCCGGGGCATATACAGCCAAAATACACGAAACAAGAACCAAAAGGACTATGATTTCCATTGGAACAACAGGGACTTTCCATGTTCCTCCGAAGTGCGTAACAATTATCTTTACATAAATCAGATAGTGAAGCAACAGACCTAAAACAAATCCAATAATTGTACCACAGGCAGCGTAAGTGATTGCTTCAGCCGTTATCATTTTTGTAATTTGCCGATTTCCCATACCAACTGCTCGCATTGCTCCGTATTGTTTTATTCTTGCGGACACACTCATGGAAATACTGTTCATAATGTTTAATATCGTGATGAATGAAATAATTGCAAGAAAACCGTATGCTGCAAGCCGGAATACCCAATAGGAACCATTGACATCACTGTTTTCTGCCCGGTTGTCTGCGAACACATAATCACTTGATAAGTTGCGGATTTTGCTTACTTCTGTTTCGGATATATTTTTTTCCAATACGACACTTACTAAGGCATAGTCCTGTTCTCCTGTAAGCTGTGTATAGGTTTCTTCTGAACAGACCATTGTTGCAGCACCGCTGACACTACCTACTCCCTCGGAAGCGATACACGCAATTTCAATTTCTGTATCTCCGATTTTTATTTTGTCGCCAACATTTAACCGATTATCTTGATTATAAATCGCCAGTGCATAGCCAGAATTACCATAGACTTTTGATAAATCTCCACTCATAACTGACTTCTTAAAGCTGTCAAGCATGGACTCGTCATAGGAAAACAAATCAACTGTTCCTGCATTGCCGTTAATTTCAACAGGATATGCTACATGAAGTTTTGTACCGAAAACGGATTTTACTCCGGGGATTTCTGAAATATCTTCCGCAAGATTTCTGTCTACGGAATTTGTTTCATCTTCGCTACTTATGACTATATCCGGTGTAAAATCGCTTACAGACGGAAGTAGCTTATGCACAAGGTCAAGGCAGGCGGCAAACGATAGAAAAAGAGCAATCGTAAGCGCAAATGAGCCTGTAATAAGGAATAAATTTTTCTTTGCCTCGGTTGCGTGATGAATACCTAAAGAAGTTTCTATCTTGAAAACGCCTGACTTTGCTGCACAACCTCCATGCTTTGATGTTCCTGTGTTTCCCGATACTGCGGCTACCGGCGAGACCTTTGCTGCCTGTTTTGCAGGGGAATGAGCTGCGATAAATACTGTAACAATACCAACGACAGCTCCGCAAAGAATACCCGTCACACTTACGGAAAAAAGCGGCATATCTGCCCATTCTCCCTTTACGAGAAATCTTAATATCGCACATAATATCCAACAGGTTATTGTTCCCAGTATACAACCAATCGGAATTGCCGTTTTACACCAATTCAATGCTTCAAGCCTTACAAAATGTATGATTTGTTTTTTACTTGCACCGATACACCTCATCATACCAAAAAATTTCGTCCGTTGTGCCACAGTACTATTCATGCAGCTTGAAATCATAAACACACCCGAAATTAGTATAATGACAAAGCAGATTGCCGCTAATGGGTATAGCTGATTTATACTGTCGTTACTGCTGGCTCCCAACATACTTAAAACAGCCATATTTTCTTTTACATTTTCGTCAGTTAAATTGTATTTCAGCTTGAAATCAGCAATCGTTTTTTTCAATCTGTTTTCATTTTGAAAACGAATGTAGAATTGAGAAGCAGATGTTTCTCCGTTCAAACTGCGGATATGATTAAAAGTATCCCGGTTCACATATACGCAAATTCCGTTTACCATACTGTTAAATTCAGAATCATCTTGATAAAATCCAGTAATGGTATATCCCAAATCCCCTGCATGAGTATTTAAGGTAATGCTGTCCCCAACTTTAACTCCGAAAAGTTCTTTTGCATCAGCACTCAGTACCACTTCTTTTTCATTCTGCGGATAATTGCCCTCGGTTGGATAATTCATAATATTGGTTGAGTATGCTTCTTCGATACCATAAATAACAGCATTTTTGCCGCCTATATAATAATCTTGTTCTGCGTTTGCGTTTATACTGTCGTACCAAGAAGAAAATGCTACATCATTGTCTTTTCTGATTTGCTCCGCTTCATTATCCTGTATATTTTGCAGAGCTATATGCCAGTCTCCGTGATTGTGGCGCATAGCTGTGGTTTCCGCTTTTGTCCACATTTCTACCATAGAAAAAATAGAGGTTACGAGAAATACCGCAAGGATAATGCAAATGCGTGTCATACGACTTTGACGCTTATGTACCTTTGCAGAAATAGGCACAAGGCTTAAATAGCTTTTCATTCGCGGCACCTCCCCAAATCGGTCAGCACACCGTCTGATACCTGCAATATCCGATCTGCGCTCTGTGCAATACTCCTGTTATGAGTAATCATAATAATGGTCTGCTCATATTTCCTTGACGCTTCTTTCAACAAGGCTATGACTTCGCTACTGTTCTGTGTGTCAAGATTGCCCGTTGGCTCGTCTGCAAGGATTAACGACGGGCGTGTGATAAGGGCGCGTCCGATTGCCACACGCTGTTGCTGACCGCCGGATAACTGGCTCGGTAAATGATTGCGCCGTTCTTTCAGATTAAGAACCGTAAGCAGTTCTTCCAAGTATTTTCTGTCCGGTTTCTGATAATCAAGCAGCACCGGAAAAATGATATTTTGCTCAACGGTCAGTTCGGGAATAAGATTAAACGCCTGAAAAATAAACCCGATATTTCTACGGCGAAAGACTGTAAGCCTGTTGTCATTCATGGAAAAAATTTCTTTGCCGCCAATTACGACTTTACCGGACGTAGGCGTATCAAGTGCGCCTATCATGTTAAGCAGCGTACTTTTTCCAGAGCCGGATTCTCCGACGATAGCCACATACTCGCCCTTTGGAACGGAAAAACTGACCTTTTTCAAAGCGTGTACGGCGGTTTCGCCGCTTCCGTAAGTTTTACAAATATTGTTGACTTCCAATAAGTTCATGTGTAAACACCTCTTTCTGTTTTGATAGCCCCAATATAACAGAGAAACCCTACATCAATATTACAATCAGCCTACAATTTTGTAGGGTTAAGAAAATTTATTGTGAAAGAGGTTCCCATTCCCACTGTGCTATCAACTTCAATCGTTCCGTTATGGGCTTCTACAATCGCTTTTGTGAGTGACAAGCCAAGCCCTATACCCTGTGTGTCTTTAGAAAAACGGCTACGATAAAACCGCTTAAAAATATGGTATAAGTCATCCGGGTGTATGCCGCTTCCGTTATCTTTTACGCTTATCTGAACAATAGAAGTGAACGCCCGCCACTCAATACGGATAAGTCCGCCTTTTTCTGTGTGGTCAAGAGCGTTCTTTACAAGGTTGCTGATAGCTTCGATAATCCAGTTTCGGTCACATAAAAGTTTAATTTCTTCATTGCCGGATAAACAGATTTCTTTTCCCTCCTGTTCGGCACGAAACAGGAAATGCTTTTTTATGTTCTTTGCAAGCTCAGATACATTTTCTAAAGATTTTTCCAATATAATCGTACCCGCATCCAGCTTTGTGATTTTCAAAAGACTTTGTACCAGTGTTTCTATACGGTCAAGCTCCTGCTCGGAAAGCTGGCTAAATTCTTGTATGGTCGGCAGTTCCTTTGCTTCGCCCTGTATAATACCATTGTAAATATTGAGAGCAGCAAGCGGTGTCTTTAGCTGATGTGAAATATCCGATATGGTATTTCGCAAAAATTTCTTTGCGCTCTTTTCGTTTTCAGCATGGGCGTTCAAGATTGCAACTAAAGAATTAACTTCATGGAACAGTCTGTATAGCTCGCCTTCATCGTTACATTCAATGGTAACTTCTTTGTTCCCGGAAATATATTCTGTAATCTGCGATATAGCATTTTCCATTATTTTATGTTGTTCCTTAAAATATCCGTAGCAGAATAACAGGATTGCAGCTCCCATACATACGCTGCAAAATATGATGTAATACACCGTATTTCTAACATCAAGGTTCACTAACACGGTTGAAATCAGTACAAAAACCAAGATACAGGACAAGATACTGCAAAAAAGAAATTTAATTTTTCGGTTTGCCAATATTTTCATCATACACCTCAATCTACTGTATTCCATTTATAGCCCATGCCGCGAACCGTAACAATACGCTTCGGTTCTCCCGGATTGTCCTCAATTTTTGTACGGAGCCTGCGGATATATACGGTAAGGGAATTATTATCTATATAATTTTCATTACAATCCCATAGTTTCCCCAAAATCTGTTCTGCGGAAAGTACCTGGTCGGGATTTTCCATAAAGAAACATAACAATTTATACTCGCTTGCTGTCAGTTCAAGTAACTTTCCCTGTTTATAGACCTCGCCTTTCAAAAGCCTTATGCTTATATCGTTGGAGGTCAATTCTGTAACTTCGGTATTAAAATTTTCACTCCTGCGGAGCAGTGCATTAAGCCTTGACAGGAATATTGCTAATTTGAAAGGTTTTGTAATATAATCGTCACCGCCTATATCAAGCCCCATAATAATATCTGTTTCTTCATCTGCGGCAGTAAGAAACATGATAGGTACTTTTGAGGTACTGCGTATCTTTTTGCAGAAATCAAAGCCAGAACCATCGGGAAGCGATACATCTAAAATTGCCAAATCATATTTACCATTTTCCCATAAAGTATCAGCTTCCAGTGTGGTACGGGCAACATCTATTTCATATCCTTGTTTTTTTACGGCAAAGGAAAGACCGCTGATTAAGCTCATATCATCTTCTAATAGAAATAACGGTTTCATTTTTTATCTCGTTCCTTTCCTTGCTTTGTTCTACCGTCAATCGGCTTTTCAGCGTTCGTAGGTATCAGCCACATATACCCCAGTTTTGAAACGCCCGGTATGCGGTTTTGGCTACAAAGTATCTGTACCCGCCTTTCAGATATACCCCACTTTTCGGCTGCTTCGGGGCAAGACATATATTCCATGATTTACCAGTCCTTTCCTCATACATAATCAGTATAATTATAATCGGACAGACGAATAATAGCAAGTGCTTAACTATGAATTATTTAAGCTACTGCTATGAATTATGTAGACATATCCAAGAGAAAAGAGGAACAGTACAATGTAACTGGGTGAATAATTATGGCAAAAAGACCAGTAGAAAAATATGACTTCAAGGCTTTTGGAGAAGCGATAAAAGCAGCGCGGACAGAGAGAAAAGAGAGCCGCAAGAAAGTAAGCGACGAAATGTTTATTTCTCCTCGCTACCTTGCGAATATTGAGAACAAAGGGCAACACCCAAGTCTGCAAATCTTTTTTGAGCTTATGCTCCGTTATGATATATCCGTAGACCAGTTTCTTTTAGAGAAGCCGGACACAAAAAACACGCAACGTCGGCAGCTCGATACATTGCTTGATACTATGAGCGATAAGGGAATACGGATTGTAACCGCAACGGCGAAAGAAATTAAGGAAGTCGAAAAAGAGGACAAATGAGAACGTCCGTTAAAATTGAATATGGATTTTAGGAAGCGTTGTAATCTTTTTAAGATTACAACGTTTTTCTTTTGTATAAGTTCGGCAAAATGGCTTTTTCTCCGTAGAGGGAAATAAGGGTATAAAAGATAAAAAACTTTCTTAGCAAGCATAGGAAGCGGGTACCCACTTCCGTATTTTGCCCGCCCTGCTCTGCGGCAACGTCGGCAAAATTGCTTGTTGGGAAGTGTCCCAAACCCTCGGAATGGAAAGGAGCGTCAAAGCATGGACGGACGAAAATGTTGAAGAATAAAGACGATGCTTCGAAACGTGTGGAAGGTATCATGTTCTTTTGCTATCCCGAAGATTGCGGCTTGGCTGTTCTGAAGTCCGAAGACCTGATGGATGCTTACGAAGCCGGTCAGCTGAGCGGTGAATTGAAAGAGATAGCAGCCGGCCTGAAAGCCGATGACAATCCGGTATTGATGTTGATTCACTTCAAAAAGTAAGGAAGCCTTCCTCGCCGAGGACGCAAGAAGAAAGTCGCGTCGTATGCTCTCGTCCGGCATAGAAAGCTTCCGCTTGCATTTGACATAAAAAAAGAGATGTGCCGTAGATTCTTATTTCTCGGTGCATCTCTTCTTTTTTGGTGACTCCACTTGTGGGGGAGACGGACAAACAACAAAATTATTGCGGAAAGAGTGGGATTCAAACCCACGGAACGGACAAGCCGTTCACCGGATTTCGAGTCCGGCCCATTCGATCACTCTGGCATCTTTCCTTGAAGTACCACAAAGGTACATGGATTTTCGGTCCGTTGTTCCGGAAAAGGTATTTTTTTCTTCTTGCCTGCATCTGAATGTTTCCATCCTGAGACGGTAAGGGTATCTTTTAAGGAGAGAAGCTACCGGATGGGCAACTCGGACGATACCAGTTGTGCAACTGGTGTATGACGAGTTGTACAACTGGTACTGCTCGAGTTGCACAACTGGTATATGCTGCCTTAGGAAGATGCTCACACGGGCTTTCCGATAGATGGCATGTGCCTTTATATGAACGTTATCAAAAAACAAAATAGGGTAGCGTAATGTTATAGAATAGAAAGCTTTGCTGAAAATATGCAAACAGATTTAATGTTTTTTTAATTTAAAACTATATCTTTGTCCCGAATTTTAAACACAACTTAGTTATGAAAAAGATTATTAGTGCTTTAATGATAGCTGTATGTATCGGTATGGCTATGCCTGCTCAGGCACAACTTATCAAGTTTGGTGTGAAAGGTGGTGTAAACCTGGCAAAAGCTGATTTTAATAAGTCTGATTTAAAAACAGACAACTTCACCGGATTCTTTATCGGTCCGATGGCTGAGGTTACTATTCCATTGGTAGGTCTGGGTGTTGACGGTGCCCTTTTATTTGCTCAGAGAGGTGTAAAAGTCGGTGATGAGTCTATCAGACAGAATGGGCTTGATATTCCAATCAACTTAAAGTATACTATCGGTTTGGGTAGCGCATTGGGTATCTATGTAGCAGCCGGTCCGGATTTCTATTTCAACTTCTCC
>OGXL01000439.1_pt1 | contig 36869 bp, 30 predicted proteins | sample 1576311 | NCBI WGS metagenome assembly OGXL01 (sample SAMEA3541564, study PRJEB24748) | human gut metagenome | biome: human gut; feature: human-associated habitat; material: faeces | place: China | collected 2012 | reverse complement strand
AGGCAACAAATTCATTTTTCCATTAATATAATACAATGCGGAATCACCTTTTGCAAATCAACAGATAACATATTTGGAGTTTAACAGATGAAACCAGAATTATTTTTAGAACGGCTTTATGAGCTGAAAAGATTCCTAAAGGAACACCCAGAACAGAGAATCATATATAGTGATATACCTGTGGATTTTCTTATCATGAAGACCAAAAAAGAAATTTATGAAAAGGAGAATAACGAAAATGAAATACAAAATAGACAAGTTTATGATGACTTTATCCCGGCAACTGGAGTACCATTTTAACAAGTTCTTGTATTATTTCATGTTCCGTGATATCAAGAACTGCAAACAATTCTGTCCCACCTGCAAATATTTTGATGAATGCATGGAACACACCAAAATGGAATATAAAGCACATCATAAATAAATCCAGTCCAAACGTTTGGACTGAACCCTAACATGCAGTCGGAAACCAGAAATAAACAAAAGTACCTTTGTCAATGATTATGCAATAACAACGCCTGTCATTGATAAAGGTATTTTTGTTTATTACACTCCCTCATGATAGGGGGGAATGTATGATGAAGAATAAATATCTAACAGAACATGAACGATATCAGATTGAAGTCTTATTGAAACAAAAGACACCAGTCAAAGAGATTGCAAAAATCCTTGGCAAAGCAAAGTCAACCATATACCGTGAAATCAAACTTGGTACAGTGGAAATGCTAGACTACAATCTTATCCCGTACAGGAAATACTGTGCAGATGCAGGACAGCGGATACAAGACGATCGCAGTCATAACAAGGGCAAAGACCTAAAGATTGGAAATGACCTTGAACTAATCAAGTTCATTGAATATATGGCAATCGAAAAGAAATACAGTCCTGTTGCTATCCTTGCACATATCAAAAAGAATCATCTTTCATTCAAAACAAACATCTGTTACAAGACTATCTATAACTATGTAAATCAGGGCATCTTCTTAAATCTCACCAGAAAAGACTTGCCTATGCCACGCAAGAAAATAGATTCCGTAAAGATTCAAAAGAGACAGTCCAGAAACCACATACATACATCAATCGAGACAAGACCTAAAGAAGTTTATGAGCGTATGACCTACGGTCACTGGGAACTGGATACTGTGGAATCTGGAAAAGGCGACAAGACCTGTCTTTTTGTATTTACTGAACGCATGACAAGGGAAGAACTCATTTTCAAGGCAGACGGCAAGAACCAGACCTGTCTTTTAAAGATTCTTAACAGACTGGAAAGACAGCTCTCCGCTCCCGTGTTCCGTGAAACCTTTAAGTCTATCACCTGTGATAATGGCTGCGAGTTTATCGATATGAATGGAATGGAAAAGAGTATTTACAACAAAGTCATGAAACGGACTAAAGTGTATTATTGCCATCCTTATAATGCCTGTGAGCGTGGCAGTAATGAGAACGCGAATAAGTTAATCCGCAGATGGATTCCTAAAGGGGCTTACATCAGTGACTTCACAGACCAGTACATTAAAGACCTGCAAGACTGGATTAACAATTATCCAAGAAAGATATTCGATTATCTTTCAGCAAATGAATACAAGGCACTCGTAGCCTAGTCCAAACGTTTGGACTGAGCCGATACAGAATAACATGCATTAACAAATCAGAGATACTTTCCGTATCTCTTCAAACCATGCCCAGAAAAGGAACAGGCGGACTGACCTTTAAAGCGTTTTCCGTGGTGTAGTTACGAAAAGTGCTTTATTGGAAAGTCCGCCCGCCAAAAATGACCATTTTACACAAAAATCCCATTCACAAACTGTGCAAAGTGCTAAAATTCAATTATTTTCTGATTTCCTATTGCAATTTACAAAAAGTATCCGCTGGTTTCTGAAAACTCAATGCCAGGGAAAGAGGATCTATGAAACCATTCTTCGCTAATATAGAAGGATCATATTTCCACAGCTGCACTTCTGCCTGTGTTTCTGCATTCAGAAGTTCTTTACTTCCCGATAGATGAAATGTTTTTTTATTCACTGCATAGCACGGAACTTCTTCTTCCGCGTCTTTTCCGATACGGATAAGTGCCGAATTGCCCGAAAGGAAACGCTCTGAAATATCTGTTCCCTCTTCCAGTTCCTTTTTACTTATAAATACAGTTTCTGCTACAGGAGTACTCAAAGCATCTTCCAGCTGCTGCAGGATCACATTTCGTTCTTCTGTTCCTTTCAGATATTTCTGCACACCGGTTTTGCCGGTTTCAAACAAACCAGTCTCCTCCAGCTGGCGAAACGCACGCGTTACAGTCATCGCTGAACAGCCAAGTATTTTTACCATATCATTCATGTAAAGACAATTTTTCTGCTGATAATACCAGTAGAAGAGCAGTAGCTGTGTAAAGGGCTGAAACGTATCCGAAGTCTTGATTTCCTTTATATATTTTTCCTGAAGATATATTCCCATAAACGGCAGATAAAGCTGGATTCCTACTACAATAAAGGGAAGATGTGCATGAATAAAAGCATCTCTGTGATAACAATCCATCTTATCAAAAACAAACACAACCGGCAGTGATTCCTCCATCTGAATTCGCCGGATCTGCTTTTTAAGCGAACCAATCTGATTCAGCTTTTTCTTCGGACTGAGAAAAATACAGCGAATATCATCAAGCTCCGCAAGTCGCATATCGTAGCGCTCTGTAATATAAAACGGCAGTTCCAGTTCACCTTTCCAGTGGTGAAACTGCACCGATATTCCCAGTATTTTTTCTATATAGCTTTTTATTTGTTCATTCATTTTCTTATTAGTGAAGTCTCCTTTATATCCTTTAAAATCAATATATAACATTATTTTTCATTTTTATCATATATTATGTTATAACATAATTATTATGTTAAATAAAGTATTTTCAGTAATCTTCTAAACTTTCAATAAAAAAACGTTTAGAATTACATCAAAGGATGATAAGACAAAAAATCCCCGGGGCTCTGCTTCTCCCCAGGGAAATACGTTTTAAAATCAGTTCTTAAAGCTATGGATCGGTGCCGGAATCCTTCCGCCACGCTGCACAAACGCATCACAGGAGAACTGGTTCACCGGCATGATCGGTGCATAACCAAGCAGTCCACCGAACTCAACCACTTCGCCAACCCCCTTACCAATTACCGGAATCAGACGAACCGCCGTAGTCTTCTGGTTCACCATACCAATTGCAGACTCATCCGCAATAATACCCGCAATCGTAGAAGCCTTCGTATCTCCGGGAATTGCAATCATATCAAGACCTACAGAACATACACAAGTCATAGCTTCCAGCTTCTCAAGAGTCAGTGCCCCTGCATTCACCGCATCGATCATACCCTGATCCTCGCTGACCGGAATAAATGCACCACTCAAACCACCAACTGCTGTAGAAGCCATAACTCCACCCTTCTTAACCTGGTCATTTAACAGAGCAAGCGCTGCTGTTGTGCCCGGTGCACCTGCATGCTCCAGACCAATCTCCTCAAGGATCTCAGCAACACTGTCACCAATTGCAGGAGTAGGAGCCAGAGACAGATCCACGATACCGAACTTAACACCAAGGCGTCTGGAAGCCTCCTGTGCTACCAGCTGACCAACACGTGTTACCTTGAAGGCAGTACGCTTGATCATCTCACAGAGAGTTTCAAAATCCTTACCTCTGACCTGTTCCAGAGCAGTCTTAACAACACCAGGTCCGCTGACACCAACGTTAATGATAGTATCCGCTTCTGTCACACCATGGAAAGCACCTGCCATAAATGGGTTATCATCCGGTGCATTACAGAATACAACCAGCTTCGCACATCCCAGGGAATCCTGATCTCTGGTCGCTTTAGCTGTTTCCAGAACAATCTCACCCATCAGCTTAACTGCATCCATATTGATACCTGTACGTGTAGATCCCACATTTACAGAACTGCAGACACGCTCTGTCTTCGCCATAGCCTGTGGAATAGATTCAATCAGAAGTCTTTCAGCAGGAGTCATTCCCTTGCTTACCAGTGCAGAATAACCACCGATAAAGTTTACGCCTACCGTCTTGGCAGCCTTATCCAGAGTCTCCGCGATCGTTACGAAATCTTCCTTTGTCTTACATGCAGCTCCGCCAATCAATGCGATAGGAGTTACGGAAATTCTTTTATTTACGATCGGAATCCCATATTCACCGGAAATAGCCTCACCTGTAGATACCAGATCCTTTGCACAGGTTGTGATCTTTTTATAGATTTTCTCATTTAAAACAGCAAGATCACTGTCAATACAGTCCAGAAGGCTGATACCCATAGTAATGGTACGCACATCCAGATTCTCCTGCTCGATCATTTTATTCGTTTCATTTACTTCAAAAATATTGATCATTTTGTTTTTCTCCCTTGTATGTTCTCTCAGCATTTTTCACGCAATCTGATACAGGAAAGTCCCACTGTAGCTTACCTGCTTTGATCTTCTCAGATTCTGTGCATTACATTGAAGATATCTTCATGCTGGCAGCGGATCACTACACCGATCTTATCTCCAAGGGCTTCCAGTTCTTTGGCAAGAACTCCGTTGTCTTTCTCACATTTGCCGGCATCTGTTACCATCATCATGTTGAAATATCCCTGTACGATGGTCTGGGAGATATCAAGAATGTTTACATTATTGTCTGCAAGATAAGTACAAACCTTTGCAATAATTCCTACGGTATCGTTTCCTACTACTGTGATGATTGTCTTTTTCATAAGTTCTTTGTCCTTTCTACACTGTAATTACTTCTGATATGCAATCCCTTTTTGCCACCTGGATTCTGAAATCACGGGACTTATAAGGGTTGTCACCTAAGGTTACTTCTGAACAAACGGTTTCATACGCCAGTTCCTCATAGTTATTTTCCCTGCTCAGATGTCCAAGGAAAATCCCTTTCATATTGTCATGTAGCAGCCTGCATAAAAGCCTGCCTGCATTCTCATTGGAAAGATGTCCCCTGTCTCCAAGGATTCTCTGCTTCAGATAATAGGGATATTTTCCAACCTGCAGCATACGGATATCATGATTTGCTTCCAGAAGAAGCGCATCCAGATTCTGCAGATTACCGACTATGTACTCATTATATTTTCCAAGGTCTGTAGCAATCCCCACAGAATGCTCTCCACACTCTACCCGGTATCCTACGGGCTGTGCAGCATCATGAGGGATCGTAAAAGGATTCACTGTCAGATCATTAATCTCAAAAGGCTCATCTTCGTGTATCTCACGAAAAATCCCTTCCGGCATTTTTCCAAGATTCATGTGAGATAAAGCTTCCACAGTTCCTTCTGTCGCATAAACCGGTATCTGATGTTTCCTTGCGATCACGCCCAGACCTTTGATATGATCCGAATGTTCATGTGTAATCAAGATACCATCAATATCTTTTCCTGTCAATTCCAGAGAATTCAATCCCTGTTCTACTCTTTTTCCGCTGATGCCTACATCCACCAGAAGATGGGTATTATCTGAGCCCACATAAATACAGTTTCCGCTGCTTCCGCTGGCAATGCTACAAAGTCTCATATTTTCTGATTCCTTCCTCAATCTGCCGTCTGGTCTGTGCAAAATCTCCGTTATTTACCACAACATAGTCTGCATTTTCCCGAAGAAAAGTCTCCGGTGCCTGACTGGCAATGATACTGACTGATTTCTCTCTTGTATAACCGCGGTTCTCCATCAGTCTCCTGATACGGATCTCTTCATCCGTATGAATATACCATATCGTATCGCAAAACTCCTGATAATGATCTTCCAGAAGGAGTGCAGCTTCCACCACACATATCTTCTGTCCCTGCTGTTTCTTTACAGCTAACTGCTCTCTGATGTACTGTTTCACAGCAGGATGGATGATCTGGTTTAATTTCTCCAGAAGCTCTGGATGTGAAAATACTACATCCGAAACCTGTCTGCGGTCAATAGTTTTATCATTTTTTATGATTTGTCTTCCAAATAGTGCAATCACCGGTTCATAACAGGACTGCCCCGGCTCCATCACCAGATGCCCGATCTCATCTGCTTTCATCACATATGCCTGATACTTTTCTTCAAGAAAATCAAGCACTGTACTTTTTCCGGCACCCACTCCGCCGGTAATTCCTATTGTTATCATCATCACTTCGCCTCATACCAGTTATTACCCTGATGCATATCGACTTCCAGTTCTACGGAAAGTTTTGCGGCACCTTTCATCTCTTCCTCAAGAATAGCAGAAACCTGCGGGATTTCCTCTTTACAGGTCTCTATCAGAAGTTCATCGTGTACCTGAAGTACAAGACGGGATTTAAGATTCTCATCCTTTAATCGTCTGTACACACGGTTCATTGCAATTTTAATGATATCCGCCGCAGTTCCCTGTATTGGAGAATTCATGGCTACTCGCTCCCCAAAAGACCTCTGCATAAAATTACCAGATTTCAATTCCGGGATCGGCCTGCGTCTGCCAAACATGGTAGTCACATATCCTTTTTCTTTTCCCTCTTCCACCAGTCCGTCAAGAAATCCTTTGATCTTTGGATACGTTTCAAAATATCTTTCAATATATTCTGCTGCTTCTTTTCGTGTGATACTTAAATCCTGGCTGAGTCCAAAAGAACTGATTCCATAAACAATTCCAAAATTTACTGCCTTGGCATTTCTCCTCTGCAGATCTGTCACCTCATCAAAGGGCACATGGAATACCTCTGATGCTGTATGTCTGTGGATATCCTGGGCTTCTTTATATGCCTGGATCAGTTTTTCATCTCCGGACATATGTGCAAGAACACGAAGCTCAATCTGGGAATAGTCCGCATCCAGAAATACATATCCCTCTTCCGGAACAAATACCTTACGGATCAGTCTTCCAAGCTCCATTCGTACAGGGATATTCTGAAGATTTGGCTCTGTGCTGCTGATTCTTCCTGTTGCTGTAATTGTCTGGTTAAAAGTAGAATGAATCCTGCCATCCTCTGCAATCTCACCAACAAGCCCGTCTGCATAAGTAGATTTCAGTTTCGCAAGCTGACGGTACTCCAGAATATCCTTTACAATAGGATACTCCGGTGCAAGCTTTTCCAGAATATCTGCCGCTGTGGAATAACCTGTCTTTGTTTTCTTTCCACCCTTAAGGCCAAGCTTTTCAAACAGGATGACTCCCATCTGTTTCGGAGAGTTGATATTAAACTCTTCCCCTGCCTGCTGCCAGATCTGCTTCTCCAGTTCTCCAATACGTACGCTTAGTTTCTCACCGTAGCTTTTCAGTTCTTCACTCTTCACGCTGATTCCCCATTTTTCCATGGAATCAAGAGTAAAGATCAGTGGAAGCTCAATCTGTGTATATACATTCCACATACCTGTATCACGCAGTGCTTCACACATGGGTTTCCGGCAGGCAAGTGCTGTATAGGCCATGTAGCAGGCCCAGGCTGTAAGTCCCTCTGCACTCTCCTCCCATGCTTTTTCCACTGTTTTCTTTCCAAGAAGTTCCTCTCTTGCAGGTAAAATTCGCCCATTCAGATATTCCTTTGCCATATCATCATAGGTATAGGAGGATTTCAGCGGGTTCAACAGGTATGCAGCCACACCTGCATCAAATACAGCCATCGGATCATCAAATTGTATATGCTTGAGTAATGCCTTTACATCCAATGCACATACAGTACATTTTTTATCATATTTCAGAGTACCGTCTGTATTGACATCAGATATCTCATTTTCCGAATTCCTCTTCACATCATCTGTATTAGATTTCATAATATTCTCTGCATTGGATTCAGATACTTTATGAAGGAGCCCTTCCAATTTTCCGCAGAGATAACCTTCTGTGATCATTCCTTCTACAGGAATATAATAAATTTCCTCTTCATTCAGCGCAAGTCCTGCGCCAAATACCCTGCCATTCTCTGTAACCAGAGAAACACCCGTTGTCTTTCCTGCTTCCGCTTTCGCAAACAGTGCTTCGCATCCTGCCAGGTCTGCACATGTGAAAAACTCCTGTTCCAGTGTATCTTCCTGTACTGCCGCAGAGTCAAAACGGTTAAGCAGATTCTTAAATTCCAGCTGTCTGCAGAGAAGGAAAGCTTCTTTTGTATAAAGATTTCCCAGTTTTGCCTTTTCATACGAAAACTCTATGGGACTATCCGTACAGATCGTAGCCAGCGCCTTACTCATCTGTGCCATATCATAATGTTCTCTCATTGATTCCCTGGCTCTGTTTGGCTTCAGCTCTTCCAGATGTTCATGAGCATTCTCAATACTTCCATACTCCACAATAATCTTTGTGGCAGTCTTCTCACCTACTCCCGGGATTCCCGGAATATTGTCAGCACTGTCACCCATCAGAGCCTTTAACTCAATGATCTGGGGAGGTGTCACCTGATATTTCTCGATCACCTGCTGTGCATGATAATCCTCTATGGTGGTCTTGCCCCTTACAGTCTTTGGCAAACGGATCATAACCTTATCTGTCGCAAGCTGAAGCAGATCTCTGTCACCGGAAAGGATTGTCGCATCCATTCCTGCCGCTTCGCTTTTCCTGGCCAGAGTTCCCAGAATATCATCCGCTTCGTAGCCTTCTTTTGTCACAACATTCACACCCATTGCAGTAAGCATTTCTTTAATCAGCGGTACCTGCTCTCTCAGTTCTTCAGGCATGGGTTTACGTGTTCCCTTGTATGCTTCAAACATCTTATGGCGGAAAGTCGGTGCCTTCAGGTCAAATGCCACTGTCAGATACTGAGGCTTCTCTTCCTCGATCGTCCGAAGAAGGATATTCAGAAAACCATATACTGCCCCTGTGTGTTTTCCTTCTGAATTTGTAAGATCCGGCAGACCATAAAAAGCTCTGTTCAGAATACTGTGTCCGTCAATCAGTAATATTTTTTCGCTCATAAAATCCTCCAGTGTTTTTATAGAATGTAATTTGTCTCCATCATTACAAAAATCAATATTGCCGCAATCGTAGCGATCAGAAGGCATATACTTACTCCAAACATCAGCCAACTGGCTTTCTTCTTGCGGATATATCTTCTGGATTTCCGGATATCCTGTTCCAGCAGTTTTTTGAAATCCAGAACCGAATCGCTGCTGTCATCATCAAGCTGCTGTGTTACCTCATGTACAATAAAATATGTTTCCAGTTCATCATAACAGGAAGAACAATTCTGTACATGATCGAGAAACTCTTCCAGTTCATTTAGTGGAAGATCATGTTTAATATAACTACTCACCATTCCTTCTGCAGTTCGGCAATCCATCTTCATTCCCTTCTTTCTTCCAAAAAACATCCAGGATGCTACGTTCACTATTACGAATTATAACCGAACCGGAGTTAATTGGCAAGGAAAAGCAGCAGAAGCTCAAATCGCCTCTGCTGCTTTCATTGCTGTTCACTCAGTTTTCAGTGACATAACCAAATTTCCGGATTGCCTGCGGCAATGGACTTTTGGCTTGTATATCTTGAGAAAATATCACTTCTGCAAATTCACTTTCCCGGAAGATGTATCTGCATCAGCTTCTGTACTGTTTTCGGATTCTGCATTGTTCTCAGACTTTGTATTACTTTCAGATTCTGCCACTACAGTGGGAACCTGTACAGGTGCATTCAGGATCTTCATAAATTCCTCACCTGTAATTGTCTCATGCTCATACAGATATTTTGCAAGTTCATGGAGCTTTCCGATATTGTCCTGAAGGATTTTCAGTGCTTTCTGGTGTTCCATCCTGACAAGCTCCACAACTTTCTTATCAAGAAGAGTCTGTGTCTCAAAAGAACAGCTTAAGCTGGAGTCTCCGCCCAGATACTGATTTGTCACATTCTCCATGGCAACCATATCGAAATCTTCACTCATACCATATCTGGAGATCATTGCTCTTGCAAGCTTAGTCGCCTGTTCGATATCATTGGATGCTCCGGTTGTAATAGAGTGGAAGATCAGTTCCTCAGCGGCACGACCGCCTGTAAAGGTCGCTATCTTATTTGCAAGTTCTTCCTTTGTCATCAGATAATGATCTCCGTCATCCACCTGCATGGTATATCCGAGTGCTCCTGATGTACGCGGAATAATAGTGATCTTGTGGACCGGTGCAGATTCGGTCTGCTTTGCTGCAACCAGCGCATGTCCGATTTCATGATAAGCAACTATCAGTTTTTCTTTATTGGAAAGAACTCTGTTCTTCTTCTGATATCCTGCGATAACTACCTCGATACTCTCCTCAAAATCTGCCTGGGTGGCAAATTTTCTGCCGTCACGTACTGCACGAAGTGCTGCTTCATTGACAATATTTGCAAGTTCTGCACCGGAAGCTCCGGCTGCAGCTTTCGCAATCTCATCAAAACGTACGGAATCTGCGATCTTAATCTTCTTTGCATGGACTTTAAGGATTTCCTCACGTCCTTTTAAATCCGGAAGTTCAACAGGAATACGTCTGTCAAAACGTCCGGGACGAAGAAGTGCGGGATCAAGGGAATCCGGTCTGTTGGTTGCCGCAAGGATCACAACACCTTTGGAGCCGTCAAAACCATCCATCTCTGTAAGCAGCTGGTTCAGAGTCTGCTCGCGCTCATCATTGCCGCCTGTAAATCCGGCACCATCACGTTTCTTGCCAATTGTGTCGATCTCATCAATAAATACAATACATGGAGCTTTCTCATTCGCCTGTTTGAAAAGATCACGTACCTTGGCAGCGCCCATACCAACAAACATTTCCACGAATTCAGAACCGGAAATGGAGAAGAACGGAACTTCCGCTTCACCGGCTACCGCTTTTGCAAGAAGTGTTTTACCTGTACCAGGAGGGCCTACAAGAAGGGCTCCTTTCGGCATAGATGCACCGATTTCTCTGTATTTCTGCGGGTTATGAAGATAATCTACGATTTCTGTCAGAAGATCCTTGGCTTCGTCCTCTCCCGCTACATCTGAGAATTTGATTCCCGTAGATGATTTCACATATACTTTCGCATTACTCTTTCCAAATGACATTGCCCCACCGGGACCTCCGCCCATGGAACTCATCATCTTCTTGCTGAGCCACCTTCCAAGAAGGATAAAGATGGCAATCGGCAGTACATATCCTGCGATCAGACTAATCCATATAGATGTCTGCTGTGGTGCTGCTGCACCGAACTTGACATTTGCATCATGCAAACGGTCTACAAGGTCAGGATCATTCATCTTGACAGTTCTGAAATAACCCTCCTGTCCGTCACTCTCTGCTACATAATAAATATAATCATCCTGAATTTCTACTGTCTTAACGTAATCCTTCTCTACTCCTGTCAGGAAAGTACTGTAATCAGTCGTCTGTACCTTTCGTCCCTCAATTGCAGGAAGTAACAGCACATTCAGAAGAATGATAATAACTGCCGCAATGATATAATATACATAAAGCGGTTTTCTGCCAGGCTTTTTATTATCAAGGTTCATTGGCTTTTCCTCCATTTCGTTTTGTTATGATGTACCATATCACTTATTCATCTCTTTTTCAAGAAAAGCGAGATAAATTTCATAAAGATTTTAGAATTATCTGAACTGTTCAATACGGCAAATAAAAAAAAGCGAAAACCTTCACAAACAAAGGCTTCGCTTACTTTTTAATGCCGGCAGTGGGACTTGAACCCACACGTGGTTGCCCACAACAGATTTTGAGTCTGCCTCGTCTGCCATTCCGACATGCCGGCATTGAAACGAGTATTATCATATCACGTTTTTGTCGAAATGGCAAGGGCATTTTTGAGTTTTTTTTAATATTTCACAAACCTCGTTTTAGAATACACACTGCTTGCCTTGATCAGTTTCTGATATCTGGCAAACAGCTTCTCAGGAAGTCTGATAGTTACGGTTTTGTTGACCGCAAAAGCTTTTTTTCCAACATAGTTCAGTGCTGTACTGTTGATCCTGATCACTTTGACCGCCGGGCACTGGTAAAAAGCTCTGGCATCTATATGTCTGACACTGGCAGGAAGTATAAAATTTCGCAGTTTTGTACACTGTGCAAATGCGTTGCTGCCAATTCTTTTTACTCTGCTGCCAAATCTTATGTTCCGCAGATTCGGGCACTGGCTGAACGCATATTTTCCAATCGTTGTTACATTATTTCCAAAAATAACATCTGTAATTTCTTTGTTCCCGCTGAAAGCATTCTTGTCAATTGTAGTTACTTTATAAACTTTATCATTGATTACAACTGTAGCCGGAATCTGTATCACATTATATTCCGCAGCAAGACCTGTAACGCTTACTTCTCTTTCATTTAAAATCTTATAGCCAATTCCACCTATCAGGTACTTATAGCTTCCACCCTGTTCAGTTAACGGAGCTGCATTGAACTGATATCTCACAGGTTGTACAATATCGTTTTTCTCCCATATACCTCCTGTATATTCTTCTCTCTGGAAAAAGATATATATATTGTATGCACGTTCCACCTTTGTATAAATACCCTTTGCAGAACCGATTTCCCATTTCCTGTGAATATCGCTTTCCTGCGGCTTGAGAGAAAGACTCCAGTATAATGGTGTCCATCTGACATCTCCCTCAACAGGATTCGTATTCTGCGTTCCGGCACCGGTCACATTAAATTTATAGTAAGTGTTGGGATAGAAAACCATAGGTTTGTCAAGTCCTTCAACGACACTGTCATTTGCACTTACCCCTTTGCTTTCATCTGTGTCTGTTGAAGTTTCCTCTCCGGCTGCCCAGATGAAATTCTGTGTATCTGCTCCATCCTGAAATTCCGCTGCACCGGTCGTACTGACCGGAACTGCTGCCAGAACACCTGCCAGCACCATAGCTGCTATTTTTTTCATTACTCTCTCCTCCTCTTTTTCAGCAGTATATAAAATATATACAACTGTTCAGTCCTTTCTTATAGCAATAGTGAACGGTTACTGTTCTGCTTACAATTTATATCTACATCTTGTATTTTACTTATTTTTCTGCTAAATGTCTACCTTGATTTTCTGCTAATCCTGTCGTATTTTTGTTACTGTTCACTCCGTTCTCAGTAACTTAGCCAAAATTCATTCCAGATTGCCTACGGCAATAGAATTTTGGCTTGTATGTCTCGGGATTTTGGCATATTCATGCCAAAACACCTCGCGGGATAGTGCTATGTGAATAGTAACGCATTTTTACTTCATCTGTATTCCACTTCTCATACGTGATATAATCCGCACCCATTTTCCTGAAAATGTCTACCATATCCTCATTCCGGCAAAGCCATACGGATATGCGGATTCCATTCTGATGGGCATTGTTGATATCATTCATACTGATATTTTTATACTCTGCACTTATGTCCAGATCATATTTCTTACACTGCTGTATCATAGAAGCATTCATGCGCACTGTACGAATCCACTGCAATTTCCCTGTAAATCCCATCTCACGAAGTTTACCAAGTGTTTCTATGCGGAAACAGATGATTACCGGCTCTTTCTGTGATTCAGTCAGAAGCTGCATAAACAAATTCATGGCTTCTTCCGTACGGATTGACTTTATTTCAATCACCGGCGTCACAGAGTACTTATTGCAGCATGCAATATACTGTTCCAGTGTAGGAATAAGATTATCCGGATACTGTGAAGCATTTCTTCCATTTATAATCGGATACTGCTTTATCTCCTCATAAGTCATCTCTGAAATAAGCCTGTCCTCCCCGCACATCCGCAGCAAAGAATCATCATGAGAGACAACCAGAACTCCATCTGCAGTCTCTCTCACATCTGTCTCCACAAACTCCGCCCCATTGCGTCCTGCCATTTCAAAGGCAGGCACGGAATTCTCAGGTGCTTCTGTCTGTTCACCTCTGTGCAAAATATAATGAGTAACTCCATCCAGGGGTTTCCGGAACTTTTCCTCATCTTCCGGTGCAGGTGTGATTTTCGGAGTTGGCGTGACCGTTACCGTCGGCTCCGGGGTCACAGATGGTGCTGGTTCATCCGGCGTCAGTGTAGGCGTAATTTCCGGAGTTTCTGACGCTGCCGGCAGGACGATCACTTCTATCTCTGATACATATCTGTCAGTACCATAAGAAACACTGGTGATTTTGACATTTCCCGCCTTTTTTGCAGTAACTTTTCCTTTCTTTGATACAGTTGCCACCGTTTTATCAGAAGAAGTATAAGTCAGCCTTTTTCCATACTTCTGCGGCTCCAGAATAATTGTCTTTCCTGCCGTTACTTTCACCTGTTTTTTGTATTTCTTAAAAAGAACTGTTTCCGTTTTATTATAGACAAAAACCTCGCAGTTTACTTTCAGTCCACTCATCTGTGCTGTGATCGTTGCCTGTCCGGGCTTTAAACCATATATCCTGCCATTTATAACCTTTACACATTTTGAGTTACTACTGGTCCATTTAAACTTCTTTGGACTCACTTTTGTATCATGATTCAGGATCTTTACTGTATAAGTGGCACCGGTCTTTACAACCACCTCAGATTTATGCACTCGATATTCGTCTGCTGCATAAGTATTATCTGCCACATATATTATACTGATAAAACCTGTAATTATAAGCACAATAGCAAATATGGCAGACCTTACAGTCTGCATGCCTGTTCTTTTGTCTCTGTATTCTTTTTTCTTATCTCCCATTATTCTATCTCTCATCTCTCATATGCCATTCCTGATCTGCTGCTTTTATTTCCGGTATGTTCTTAAACACTTCACAATCCTGATCACATTCGTCTCTGATGCAGGGACAGACCATCTTTACTTTTTTAAAATGTCCGGGAACACCCTCATATTGTACACTCCACAGACCATTGTAATGCAGCTGTTTACACATTCCTGTTTCATATTCATATTTAATCATACGTCTACCTCCGAACAGACAAAATTTTTACAGTACATTCTTCTGAAACCACTGTTCCTCCATGCAAAACGAAAGGCACTAACCTTCCAGCATCATGCACAGATCAGTACCTTTCTTTTTGTGTGTTTTTATGTCCTATCTGCCCCGTCAATACCACAGGACAGTAAATCACAGAATAATCACAGCATTATTCCATATCTTCCAGTAATTTCTCATAAATCGGGAAGCAGTCAAATGTTGCGAAATAATCCTTCGGTGTCTCGGCACGGCGGATCATCTCGAAACTTCCATCTTCATGGAGAAGGATCTCAGAAGATTTCAGTTTACCATTGTAGTTATATCCCATGGCAAAACCATGAGCTCCTGTATCATGGATCACAAGAAGATCTCCCATATCAACCTTCGGAAGATAGCGGTCAATTGCAAACTTATCATTGTTTTCGCAGAGAGAACCTGTCACATCATACACATGATCACAGGGCTGGTCTTCTTTTCCCATAACAGTGATATGATGGTATGCGCCATACATTGCCGGACGCATCAGGTTTACAGCACACGCATCCACACCAATATATTCTTTATGAGTATGCTTCTCATGGATTGCCTTAGTTACCAGGCAGCCATACGGTCCCATCATGAAACGTCCCATCTCTGTATAGATTGCAACATCACCCATTCCGGCCGGAACAAGTACTTCTTCGTATACTTTGCGGACACCCTCACCGATCTCTCTGATATCATTCGGAGTCTGATCTGGTTTGTAAGCGATTCCAACACCACCGGAAAGGTTGATAAACTTCACATGAGCACCTGTCTCCTTCTGAAGTTTCACTGCCATTTCAAACATCTCTTTCGCCAGCATCGGATAATACTCATTTGTCACAGTATTGCTTGCAAGGAATGCATGGATACCGAATTCCTCGGCACCTTTTTTCTTCAGGATCTTGAATGCTTCAAAAATCTGCTCTGTTGTCATACCATATTTGGCATCTCCGGGGTTGTCCATAATATCGTTGCTGATCTTAAACACTCCGCCCGGATTATAACGACAGCTGATCACCTTCGGAATATATCCTACGGCTCTTTCTACGCTCTCGATATGTGTGATATCATCAAGATTGATGATCCCACCGATTTCATTTGCATATTTGAATTCTTCTTCCGGTGTATCATTGGAAGAAAACATGATATCTCCCTCTTTGCATCCGATTGCTTTGGACATCATCAGCTCTGTCATGGAAGAACAGTCACAGCCACAGCCATACTCCTGAAGGATCTGGATCAGAAATGGATTTGGAGTTGCCTTCACAGCAAAGAATTCTTTGAAGCCCTTATTCCATGCAAATGCTTCTTTCACTGCCTTTGCATTCTCGCGGATACCTTTTTCATCATAAAGATGGAAAGGTGTAGGAAACTGCGCGGTGATTTCCTGAAGTTTATCCAGGGTGACAAATGGTACTTTTTTCATAATAATCTTTTCTCCTCTTACTTCTTGTGTATATGTGTATATAAATGATCCTGACAGTACTCGTAGTTTCCGTTACATTTAGAACAGAAACGGAATTCCAGATTCGGATCATCTTTCTCTGTACGGCCGCAGACTGCACATTTGTGCTTCGTCACTTCCCCTGACTTGTTACCACCCGGGAAGGGAACGGTCTTACTTTCTCCCATTGCTCTCTTAAACTGGTTTCTGCGATGGATTTCCTTCGGATTGTATCTGTTAAGATTTCTTGTACCAAGGAAGAAAATAATAAAGTTCAGTAAGGATGCGATGATCGGCAGTGCCATAAACCATGCTCCTCCCATAAAATATCTGACAATATCATATACCACAAGAGCAGCATATACAATCGCCATCCACTTCATCTTGATCGGGATTACAAAGTACAGTAAAACCTTCATATCCGGATATGTCAGCGCATATGCCAGAAAAATAGATAAACTGATATAATACGTTGAAAACTGTGATCCATTCAGATAAGCATCTAACACTCCACCTGTGATAAAATACAAAATAAACGCAGAAATTACTGTAAAAATCATTCCAGATAAAATATATACAGTAAATCTGAATGATCCCCATGTACGTTCCAGCGATGCACTGATCGGATAATAAAAGAACAATATCGCAATCACAAACCATAAAGCAGATGACGTACTCGGCGGATAAATAATCCATGTAACAAGTCTCCATATCTGACCATGCAGGATTTTAGAGACATTCAAACTCAACATGGAAAGAGCCCCTGGATTAATATACATCAATGCATATCCCAGTACATAGCTTACAATAATATAGATCGTAAGATTCTCAATCCCGCGATTTCCAAATTTTCGTTCCAGTTTGTCAATAAATTTCATAAATCTCCTTTTCTCACAAAATGCTATTCGTTCTTTCGTTACAGCGGATATCCACAATCTGCTTTCTCTGCGTAATTATGCACCGAATAACTGCCTCTCAGTTCAGACATAAAATCAGAAAAACTTCTTTTTGGAAAGAAATATCGCTGCAATAATACTTGCCACTACAGAAAGGATGATAACGATAAGAAATCCCCATGGTGTCCTGGAAAACGGCATTCCTGAAGCACTCAGGTTCATACCATACGCACTGAAAACAATAGTCGGAATACTCATAACAATGGTAATAACAGCCAGAACCTTCATGACAATGTTCAAGTTATTGGAAATAACTGACGCAAAAGTTCCCATCATACTGCTGAGGATACCACTGTAAATATTAGCCATCTCGATAGCCTGCTTATTCTCAATGATAACATCCTCCAGCAGCTCTGTATCCTCCGGATATTTCTTGATACTCTCCACCTTCAGAAGTTTCTCCAGAACCATCTCATTGGAACGCAGAGATGTGGTAAAGTATACCAGTGATTTCTCCAGTTCCAGAAGTTCCATCAATTCCTGATTTCTTGTAGACAGATGAAGTTTCTCCTCAATCTGCTCGCTCTTCTTATCTATAATACGCAGATATCTCAGATACATGCTGGCATTACGGTACAAAATCTGCAGAATAAATCTGGTTTTCATATAGGTAAAAAAGTTTCTTACCCTGCCTTCCATAAATCTTGTCAGAACCTGTGTGTCTTCCAGACATACAGTAAAGATCATCTTCTGAGTCACGATAATACCAAGAGGAATGGTCACATACCAGTCCTTCTCGTTACGTTCTTCAATCGCAGGTACATCTGCAAGGATAAGGGTATAATTGTCCTCCACTTCTATACGGGAACGCTCTTCCTCATCCAAAGGTGCGCGCAAATCGTCCACCTCTATCCCAAACTGCTCGGAAATTTCAAAAATTTCTGTTGCCGTAGGATTCGTCAGTGCAATCCAACAGCCCTCCTGTGGTTCCTGTATTTCATGGATAGCGCCATCGATTGTCTTAAAAATCCTTACCACGATCCACACTTCCCTTCTTTTTCTCGATTTCCCCTCAATAGATTGTTACTGTTTACTCTGTTCTCAGTAACAATAAATCTGCAACTATTCAGAGTTTCTGCAAGAGATTACTGAACAGTTACGTTTACTCTTTATTTTCACAAAGACTCAAACATCATTATAATTTGAACATGAATTTTTGTCAATTCCAATGCTTTCGGTTTACAAAACTTTTACACTTCGCTATAATAAAGTAGTATTTATTTATAAAAGTCCCGTAAAGCGGGGCGTACAGATTGTGGGAATGATTTTCCAAACACGCTCTAACTACGACAACTGAATTCAGGTGAAATATCCCACAAAGTGGGGCGTGCAGATTGTGGGAATGATTTTCCAGACACGCTCTAATACAATAACAGGAAAGGATACAAATCATATGAGCCAGTCATCATTTGGAAATAAATTTAAGGTAACCACCTGGGGAGAATCCCACGGAAAAGCTCTCGGAGCTGTGATAGACGGATGCCCGGCAGGCCTTCCTCTCTGTGAAGAGGACATTCAGAAATTCCTCGACAGAAGAAAACCCGGACAGAACAGATACACCACCGCCCGTAAAGAGGGAGATCTGGTAGAAATCCTCTCAGGTGTCTTTGAGAGCAAAACCACCGGAACTCCAATTTCTCTGATGGTAAGAAATACAGATCAGCGCTCCAGAGACTACGGAAATATCGAATATTCCTATCGTCCCGGACATGCAGACTATACTTTTGACCAAAAATACGGATTCCGCGACTACAGAGGCGGTGGACGTTCTTCAGGGCGGGAAACCATCGGAAGAGTTGCAGCAGGTGCCATTGCTTCTAAAATATTAGAAGAACTTGGCATTTCAATCTGCACTTATACCAGATCTATCGGACCTGTTGAAATTGCTTCTTTTAATAAAGAAGAAATCCATCAGAATGCATTTTATATGCCGGACGCACAGGCAGCAGTGAAGGCCGGTGAATATCTGGAAGAATGTATGAAGAATCAGGACAGTGCAGGCGGCGTGATCGAATGTCGTATTACCGGAACACCTGCCGGACTTGGCGAGCCAGTCTTTGACAAGCTCAGTGCTCTTCTTGCCCACGCCCTGATGTCCATCGGTGCAGTCAAGGCTGTTGAAATCGGTGACGGCATTGCAGTGACTTCCTCAAACGGTTCCACTGACAATGATGGATTCACAGTCAAAGACGGTGAAATCATCAAAACCTCCAACCACGCAGGCGGAATCATGGGAGGAATCAGTGACGGCAGTGAAATCATACTTCGTGCCCATATCAAGCCAACCCCATCCATCAGCCAGCCGCAGCAGACCGTAACCAAAGATAAAGAACCTCTTTCTCTGGAAATCCATGGCCGACATGATCCGGTCATTGTCCCAAGAGCAGTGGTTGTGGTAGAATCTATGGCAGCAATCACACTGGCGGATGCGCTCTTTGTCAATATGAGTTCCCAGATGGATAAGGTTCGGGATTTTTATCGGAAATAATTCCAATTAATCCACGCAAAAATACCTTCACTTGAATTCTGAGCTGATCTCAGTTTCAAATGAAGGTATTTTATTATCTGCCTATATTGCTGATTCTATGTAACGAATCTGTTATTCTTCCGGAACCGGCCAGATTCTGATACAGTTTGGCTCTGTAATTTTAATCGGCTTGCCGTTCATCACAATAATATTCTTCTCATAATCCACTGTAAAAGTAGTCAGTGTATTACTTGCATGATTAGCCAGCACCAGATGCTTATCATCCGGTAAAAGCACCAGATCTTTCGGATATTCACCACTGATCGGAAGTGTAAACTTCCTTGTCAGCATACCAGTCTCCTCATCACGCTCAAACATGGAAACTGTATCCTCACCTGCTGTTGTACAGAAAAGATGCTTGCCATCATTTGCAAGAGAAAGACCGGACGCTGCATTATGTGTATCATGAACATCCTTCTTCGCACTTGTCTCAATCGTCTGGATCAGTTCAAACGCCGGAACCTTACCGCTTCCATCATATTTGTAAGCCCTGATCTCATTACTGAGTTCAAAGAGAATATAAGCAAACTTACCATCATCGCTAAAACGAATGATACGCGGGCCGCTCTCTCTCGGACATCTCAGGATGTCTACCAGTTCCAGCTTATTGCGCAATTTGTTGACACGGTAAATCTTCACCTGATCAATTCCGTTATCTACTGCACAGAGATATTTATTATCCGGAGTCGGACGAACACAGTTCACATGGGGACGGAAGTTACGCTCTGCAACACTTCCGAGTCCTGTATGGAATACGCCATCCATCAGGCTTCCGAGTCTGCCGTCCTTATGAGTATGTACAACAGTCACCTTACCGTCATGATATCCGGCAACATAAAGATACTTACCGTCAACATCTGTAGAAAGGAAGCAGCCTCTCATTCCATCAATATTTACACTGTTGATACGTGACAGATCACCATTTTTATCACGTTCAAATACTGCAACACCCTCATCCTCGATAGAATAAAGATACTTACCATTCTTTGAAACAGCCATGTGGGATGCATTACTTACTTCAACACTGCTGCGTTCTGTAAGAGTGCCATTCTCAACATCAACATCATAAACATGGATTCCCTGTCTGGAAGAGCCATGTGTATAAGAGCCCACATAAGCTACATATTTCTTTTCACTCATAATGCTTTTTTCCTCCTGCTGTCCTGAAGTTTATTTATCATCGCTCACTCTGTTCCCGTCTGCTGTCAGCGAGCAATAATATTTTCGTCCCGATATTGCCGGACGATGTCATACGATAAGGTGATTATAGCACATTTTCCTAATCAGAACAAGATTACGGAACTCAGTTTTATGTATTTTTTCCAGTTCATGGGTTACTGTCGTTACTGTTCACATACAAGCCAAAATTCTATTGCCGCAGGCAATCTGGAATGAATTTTGGTTAAGTTCTATACCGGATAAGCGTTCTGCTGTTTATTTGGTAAAATAATTTCTGACAGCTTCCAGTGTCTGGTCTATGATCTCATCTGTATGGGCAACAGATAAAAACATTGCCTCAAACTGTGACGGAGCCATATGGATTCCCTGCGCAAGCATTCCCTTGAAATATTCAGAGAAAGCTTTTGTATCTGAAGATTTGGCTGATGTATAATCCACAACCTCCTGCTCTGTAAAGAACAGGCTTCCCAGGGAGGATACGTGATTGATATGGTAAGGCAGATTTTTCTCTGCCAGGATTTTCTCCATACCGCCATAGAGACGTTTTCCTTTTTCCTCCAGATCTTTATAGATTTCCTGGTGCTCATAGAGGTATTTTAACTGTGTCAGTCCTGCTGCCATTGCAATAGGATTTCCGCTTAAGGTACCGGCCTGATAAACCTTTCCAACAGGAGAAACCAGTTCCATGATTTCTCTGCGTCCACCATATGCACCAACCGGCATACCTGCACCGATGATCTTACCATAGGTAACCAGATCAGGGGTCACACCAAAATATTCTGCAGCACCGCCAAAAGCCAGACGGAAACCAGTAATAACCTCGTCAAAGATCAAAAGAGCACCGTACTCATCGCAGAGCTTTCTCAGCCCTTCCAGGAACCCCTTTTTCGGAGGAACCACACCCATATTTGCGCCTACAGCTTCCACGATAACAGCAGCAGTCTGTCCGTCAGCCTGCTCCATCAGTGCACGTACACTGTCCAGATCATTATAAACAGCAGTCATGGTATCCTCTGTGCATCCCTTAGGAACACCGGCACTGTCCGGAACACCGCTTGTCATCACACCGGAGCCTGCACTTACCAGCATGGCATCACTGTGTCCATGATAGCATCCTGCAAATTTAATAATCTTATTCTTTCCTGTAAATCCTCTGGCAACACGGACTGCACTCATAACAGCTTCTGTACCGGAATTTACCATACGCACCATATCCACATGTGGAATATGGTCACAGATAAACTCAGCCATCTCCACTTCGATTGCAGTTGCGCATCCGAAGCTGAGGCCCTTTTCACACGCCTTCAGTACGCTTTCTTTTACTTCCGGAAAATTATGGCCCAGAATCATAGGTCCCCAGGAATCGATATAATCCACATATTCTTTTCCATCAACATCATAAATATGGCATCCGTCTGCACGGTCGATAAATCTCGGTGCAATACCGATTGCGCCATAGGCACGTACAGGACTGTTTACTCCTCCCGGAATCACCTTTACTGCTCTGTCAAATAATTCTTCTGATAAACCCATCAGCCGATTCTCCCTTCATCCATGCATTTTGCAAGTTCTTTTGCATAATAAGTAAGATAGATCTGGGCACCTGCACGGTATGCACTGACTGCCATCTCACACATAATACGTTCTTCATCGATCCAGCCCATCTTTGCAGCTGCTTTCACCATTGCATATTCACCGCTTACACTGTATGCTGCAACCGGCACATTTACAGCCTTTGATACCTCAGAGACCATATCCAGATAAGACATGGCAGGTTTTACCATAATGATATCTGCGCCCTCTTCCACATCTGTAAGCGCTTCCTTCATTCCCTCTCTTCTGTTGTGGAAATCCATCTGGTAACTCTTTCTGTCACCAAAGGACGGTGCAGAACCTGCAGCATCACGGAATGGTCCATAGAAAGCAGATGCATATTTTACTGCATATGACATGATCGGCGCTCCATAATGTCCGTTCGCATCAAGAGCCTCACGGATAGCACGTACACGTCCGTCCATCATATCAGAGGGAGCTACCATATCTGCGCCTGCCTCTACATGGGAAACAGCTGTTTTAGCCAGTAATTCCAGTGTTGCATCATTATTTACATCATGACCGCAGAGCACTCCGCAATGTCCGTGTGAAGTGTACTCACACATACATACATCTGTGATATAGTACATGTCCGGGAACTGTTTCTTTGCTTCTCTCAGGGCTTTCTGTACGATTCCGTTGGGGTCGTACGCACCGCTTCCCACCTCATCCTTGTGATCCGGGATGCCGAACAGCATAATGCTGTTTACTCCTGCATTCTGCAGACGTTCCAGTTCAAAAGGAAGACGGTCTACACTGTAGCGGAACTGTCCTTCCATAGAAGGGATCTCTTCTTCAATTCCTGTTCCCTCTTTTACAAATAAGGGATAGATAAGGGAAGACTTGTCCATTCTTGTCTCTCTTACCATTTTTCTTAAATTTTCACTGCCTCTTAATCTTCTTGGTCTCTGAATTAAGTCCATGTCTTTTTGCTCCTTTTATCAACAATTCTCATAACTGTTCCATTTTTTGCAGAATAGTTATCAGTTTTCCTGTTTCATCTCTTCCACAAGCTCTATGAGACTTTCGATGGTAGCCTTCTTTGCCATGCGGGTCTGCATACCATAAGCATCTGCTGCAGCTTTGGTCTGTTTTCCGATACAGGCAGCTTTTACCTTCGTATAGTCCAGTCCCTTTGTGCCTTCCACAAAGCCCTTTACAGTGGATGCACTGGTAAATACTACACAGTCCACACTTCCTGTCTCCAGTTCTTTCTTCTCATCGATCAGTCTGCTCTTCTCATAACGAGTAGTGTAGGTTGCAATATCATCCACCTGTGCCCCTGTCTGCTCCAGCAATTCTGTCAGCTTTTTATTTCCGGCTTCGGCTCTTGGAATCAGAATTTTTTCATTTCCCTGAAGTTCTTTTGCAAGCTCTGCTCCAAGAGTATCTCCGTCATACACACTTGGCACAAAATCAGCCAACAGGTGATGCTCTTTCAGCTTTTTCTTCGTTCCTTCACCGATCACTGCGATCTTCGCCTGTCCCAGGCTGCGCACATCCATCTCTTTTCTGTCCATCTCGTCAAAAAAGATCTCCACACCTGCAGGGCTTGTAAAAATGATCCACTGATAAGTATCCAGTTTCTCAAATGCCTCATACAGTCTGCCATTATCCTCAACAGGTACTGTACAGATAGACGGCAGCTCCAGAACCTCGGCACCTTTCTGACGGAGAAGATCTGCTGTCTTTGAAATATGCTGTCTTGGTCTTGTGACCAGAACCTTCCAGCCTGCCAGAGGAAGCTTCTCATACCAGGCAAATTTGTCAGCCAGAGAACATACCTTTCCCACAACAATAATGGCAGGTGTCTCTATCCCCTGTCTGTCCACCTCTTCCTTGAGGGTACCTACAGTAGCAACCACCCGCTTCTGTCCTGCTGTTGTTCCTTTCTGAAGAACTGCTGCCGGCACATTCGGATCCATTCCGCCTGCAAGAAGCCCTTTGCAGATATCCTCCAGTGCTGCAATTCCCATGAGAAACACCAGTGTTCCCTTTGTCTGAGTCAGTGCTTTAAAATCTATATCATACTCCTGCCCTGCACGTTTATGTCCTGTAATAATATGTAAGGACGAACAGAAATCCCTGTGTGTCACAGGAATCCCATTATAAGCAGGAACAGAGATGGGAGATGTCACTCCGGGCACGATCTCATAAGGGATTCCATTCTCAGAAAGAAGTTCCAGTTCCTCTCCGCCTCTTCCAAAGAGAAAGGGATCTCCACCTTTAAGCCTTACCACTTTATTTCCTTTTTTGGCTTCTTCCAGAAGAACCTTATTAATATCCTCCTGCACCATTGTATGGTGATTTGCTCTTTTACCTACATTAATCAGTCTGGCATGCTCCGGGATCTTTGCCAGAACCCCTTCGCCTACCAGACTGTCATATACTACCACATCTGCCTGCTGCAGAACCGCTGCGCCCTTTAATGTAAAAAGCCCGATATCACCCGGTCCCGCACCAACCAGCCAAACCTTGCCAGCTGCCATGTTTCTTCTCCTTTATGGTCACAAGAATTTTTTTCTATAAATTTTGTATCCTGAAATTTTGTATTCTGAAATTTGTATCCTATAGCAATTTCAGTTCAGTTTCAACGAATCAGATAAATATTTTATTACTTTCCCTCACAGTCAGATTTCAATTGCTTTGCAAGATCTGTTCCAAGCTTCTCTCCATCCTCTGCTGCACCTCTGATCTGACCTGTAAGCCACTTTCCTGTAGCTTCACTGTAATATAAACCGCGGATAAAGATCTCATCTCCGTCCACCTCTGCAAATGCAGCTACAGGCGAAGAACATCCTCCGTCCAGATATTTTACATATGCGCGCTCTGCAGTTCCTGCAATCCAGGCATCCCTGTCACAGTATCCGTCCAGATACCCATAATCCTCACCTTTGCGTCCCTGCACGGCCAGGATTCCCTGACCTGCTGAAGGAATCATCTCATCCGGTGTAAAATATCTGCTGATCCTGCTTTCCAGCCCCAGTCGTTTCAGACCTGCCGCTGCCAGGATCAGCCCGGAATACTCTCCTTCATCCAGCTTGCGAAGCCTTGTCTGCAGATTTCCACGGATACTCTTTACCTCCATCTCAGGATACAGCTTCTCTAACTGAAGAGTTCTCCTTAAGCTGGAACATCCCAGAGGTTTATCCGGATCCAGCTCCGCCACTCCCTCAGGAAGCACCAGTACATCTCTTGGATCCTCACGCTTTGAAAAGGCCAGAAGCGGAAGCTCTTTTGGAACCTCCATAGGCATATCCTTAAGACTGTGCACAGACAGATTGCTTTTACCATCCAGCAATGCCCTGTCCAGTTCTTTTACAAACAGTCCTTTTCCGCCCACCTTATCCAAGGTACGATCCAGAATAATATCTCCTGTCGTTTTCATAGTCAGGATATTTACTGTTATTTCAGAGCCGGCATTTTCTTCACGGTTTTTCTGTTCTATGTAGCTTTTTACCATCTCACTCTGGAGAACTGCCAGCTTACTCTCTCTACTTCCAATGATCACCTCAGTCATCATTTTCCTCCTCATTATCATCTTCCTGCGCAACTCTCTCCAGGGCATTCTGAATCTCTTCTCTTATCCTGCGCGCTTTTTTATGGTCCAGACCACTGGCTGTAATTCCCACCACCAGTCCCTCTTCCATATAAATTCCCGGGAAATAAAAATCGCACTGCTCCCTGTCACTGGCTACATTAACATAAACGCCTTCCTGCCTGCAGATCCTGTGGATCTCATCATTTAGCTTTCTGTCATTGGTAGCTGCGATCACCATATATGCCATCGCAAAGTCTGTACGCTTCACCGGACGTGTGATCAGCTCTACATAGCCGGCTTTGCCAAGCTCCATCATCTCCATGGTGACCTTCGGAGCAATGACTCTGATATTTCTGGTGAATGATAAAAGGGTTTTCACTCGACGGGTTGCAATGTTTCCGCCGCCTACAACCACGATATTCTTATCTGATAAGTCTATAAACATTGGAAAATACGGCTTATTCTTCATATATTTTCTCCAGTCCTGCCACACACTCAAGGAAAATCTCCTGATTCAGACTGTCACGCAGACCAAAGATCAGTTTATTTACTACTTTTCCTGCTGCCGTATCCACTGCATGGACCAGATTCTGCCTGTCATCCTCTTCCATAGGTGTTTTCTTTAATATCTTTGCAATCCTTAAATTCAGGTCATTGACTGCCTCATCTTTAATATCCTGAATTCTTGGGATCAGGTCTCTTCCATCCAGCCATTGGAAAAATTCATCCATCTGCTCTCTTACGATCGCGCCTGCTGCCTCCAGATTTTCCTGAAGTTCTGCAGGAACTTCCTCTATACGGAAGCTGTCCATGTCATAAAGTGTGACCCCCTGAAGCTTTCCAACAGATGGCTCTATATCTCTGGGAACTGCCAGATCGATCAGAATCAAGTCATCCTTTGTCCGGATTCCCTGGAATAATTCTTCTCTTAATGTGAAATTCGGGCTTGCAGTTGCACTCACTACAAGATCACACTGCGGCACATACTCCATTCTGTCACCGTAATTAATGCGCTTACAGCCCAGCGGAATATTCACAACTCCGCTTCTGTACTGACGAATGGTCACTGTCACATCTGCACCTGCCTCCTGCAAAGCCTGAGCAGCCACCTTACCCATCTCACCGTTACCGATAACCATACAGGTCTTCTCCCTGAGAGAATACCCTTTCTCTGCCAGAAATCCGATGGCCTGATGGATCACTGACGGATTTCCATGGGAAAAAGGAACCTCTGTCTTAATTCTCTTTCCTGCTGTGGCAGCCATTCTGAACAGAACCTCCAAAACACCATCTGCCGCAAAATTCTCTCTTGCCAGATTCAGGGCATCCTTCACCTGTGTAAGGATCTGATCCTCCCCTATGATCTGTGATTTCAGACCACTGGTAAGATAAAAAAGATGCTCAACTGCCTCCTGATCCTTACGCTCTACAAAATATTGTCTGTAAGAATCCTCAGTAATTCCCTTTATCCTGCAGAGACAGTCATAAAGACAGACATCTACCTCATCATCCACACTTGCCCAGACCTCCAGGCGGTTACAGGTGGACAGGATCACGCATCCATATATTCCATTTTGATTCTTTATTTTTTCCATTGCTTCACCGGCATTTTTCTTTGTAAATGCAAATTTCGCACGAATATCCACCGGTGCCATATTATGGTCAATTCCAATCATGGAAATACTCATAACTCTAACTCTCTCCTTCGTATTTCGCCATTCCTCAGCCATTTCATATCAAATCAAATATCCCACTAGCAACAGGGTATTTGATTTGATATGAAATCCGGACAGCAAAAAAACGCTGTCAGAAATATCATAATCATTTCCTGTTAAGATGTCAATTGTAAACACGGAAAAAACTCAGCATTAGAGTAAAGGATGTTACTGTTCACATACCACTATCCCGAGACATACAAGCCAAAATTCCATTACCGCAGGCAATCTGGAATGAATTTTGGCTAAGTTACTGTGAACGGAGTGAACAGTAACTAAAGGATAACGTGACAAGACCTCATTACCGTTCGTTCTGCATCCGGTAATGAGGTCTGAATATTCTGTGTTCACTGTTTGTCTATTCTCATCAGCACCTTACATTTCTTTCTGTAACAGGCGATTCCATATTTTATGATTGTATGAATTCCTTCCTGTTCCAACGCCTCAGTATATCTGATATCTATAATCTGCTGAAGTGCTTTTTCGCACTCTCCCTGAAGATTTCCGTCATCTGCATATTTTACTTCGATCACAATTCCCACATCTTCATCTTCTATACGGATCAGAATATCCCCGAATCCGTCTCCTGATTCCCGATTGGACATTACTGACCAGTTCTCTTTGAATCCCAGGATCCCCAGCAGCAATCCATGATAAAAATTTTCTTTCGTTGGTTTCTGCGCAAAGGTATCTCTTATGCTGATCGTTTTTTTCATATATTCTGTAAAAATCGACTCTACTTTTTCCGGATTTTGGTTTAGCAGTGCATCACACAAATCACTGACTGTTTTTCCATCGTCCTTTACATTTTCTTTAAACATTTTCAGAATATGATTGGTGATAATATTTCGGATCTCTCTGTTGGGAATGACCAGATTATATCTGTTGCCACTGAATTCCCCTCTCTGTGTCAGATATCCGGTCATAAAAAGTGTGCTCCACAGATTGTCTATGGAAGAATATAATTCCTTATAAGTAAGCTCGGAATTAATTTCTTTCTGAACAATCCCTCCATTTACCAGCTGTTCCAACTCCATTCTGGTCAGCTTCTGTGGTTTTCCCACACTGTCAATGAAATGACTGATCACACTGTTTCCACTTGTATTCGCCCAGTAATTCTTCGGTTCCAGCCCGGGATCTGCCAGATGATCGCTGCAGAAATTGATCACATCCCATGGACAATAAACATCCACATTTCCAAACCGGTAGCCGTCATACCACTCTTTCACTGTCTCATAATATTTTTCCTGTCCATAATACCGGAGGAGTTCTCTTACTTCCGCATCTGTAAATCCAAATGTTTCATCAAAACTCTTATCTGTAATGGAATAAACCTTAAAGTTGTTAAGACCTGTAAAAATGCTTTCTTTTGCAATCCGCAGGCATCCTGTCAGCACTGCGAATTTCAGACTGCTGTTGGTTTTTAATGCATTCTCAAATAAATTGCGGATCAGCAATACCATTTCATCATAATAGCCATTTTCATTTGCCTTTGCCAGAGGTACGTCATATTCATCGATCAGAACAATTACTTTTCTGTCATAGTGCTTTTCCAGCAATTCTGTCAGCTCACGGATACTGTACACCAGAGAATCGTTTGTCATTTCTTTTTTCTTTAACTGTGTCAGCAATTCGTGATCTGTCTCATCAAGCTCTGTGCTGTCTGAAAGTACGGATAGCCTGCGGGCTTCTTCATTGATTGTTTTTATGAGAAATCTGCGGGCTTCCTCATATGTGGCACCATTGATTCCCTTCAGACTGACAGAAACCACCGGAAATTTCCCCTGATATTTTTCACATAATTCCTGATTATCTGAAATCCTCAGCCCATCAAACAAAGTCTTATCTTTTCCAATCTCAAAAAAACTCTGGAGCATACTCATATTCAGGGATTTTCCAAAGCGTCTCGGACGGGTAAACAGGTTTACCTTTCCCCACTGGGTAAGCAATTGTTCAATTACATGTGACTTATCTACATAATAGAAATCTTCCCGACGCATCTCTTCAAAATTCTCAATTCCAATTGGAAGTTTTTTTAATCCTGCCATCTTATATCCCCTTCCATTTATAAAGCATACCTTCTTATTGTTATCCGTCTTATTACTGTTTATAATATCATGAATCCTATCGTAATTCCAGAAAATAATGCAACCTGTTACTATCGCAAGTGACAGTGGCAAACGAAGTAAAATATGTAATAATATGATTGAGATACTTGCAGAAAATATTAACAGAAATGGAAAGTGATGAAATTTATGAAGATATTGAAGAAAGCAGGAGGGGTTCTCCTTGTAATAATCGGAATATTCTTTTTTGTATCTGCTTTAAAGATGATCTTTGTGGATAACCCCAAAACAAAAGCAGCTCTGAAAGACGCAGTTTACGTTGATGCAGCAGATACGATCGACCCGGAAAACGATGGAAAGACAGTCATTGTATGCGGCACATTTGAGCTGACTGAACCGGCACATGATGATGAACTTGGACTGGACTTTGACAGCATCCGCATTTCAAGTTCAAAACAGACAATGAAATTAACAAAATCTTCTTCCAAAAAGAAGGAGGCAATGACTGACGACGAAAAGAAATATGGCGTTCTGGAATGGAATTCATCTTTCAGCAGCATGCCGGTATCAGGCCAGGGGAAAATTGGAAATTATACACTTTCGCAGGATTTTATTGATGATATTATGCTGACCAAAACCTGGGAAGATTACGACAAGGCAGCATTATCATCTGCCGGTTATACATATGTACCGGATAACACCTATACACAGAAGCATTTTATAGAACCATCGAACCAGACGACACGTTCACATAAAGAATATGATGTTCGTTATTATTATTCTGCTGCTGATTTCGAAACAGGGCAAACCGTAACTGCTATCGGCATACAGGACGGACAAACTCTCAAATCCGCACCCGGAATCACAGAGAATCTGATGAAAAATAAACTTGACCGCGATGAAGCGATCAAACAGGGCGGCACCCCAGGTGTAGGAGCCCAGATCTTTTCAGTTGTTTCCTCATTGCTGTTAATATTGGGAGGGTTCCTTCTTATTATATTATGAGAAATAAATCTATAGCAATCCTCTTAAATGCATTATTTACGAGGATTGCTATAAAAAGAGGATATTACTTCTCAATTCTAAGCATGCGATATCCAATGCCAACATGTGTCTGGATGTATTGCACTCCATTTTTCTCAGGCTCCAGTTTTTTTCGCAATGTTGCCATAAAAACTCTGAGAGAAGCAACGTCATTATCCGAACATCGTCCCCAAATCTGCTGGGTAATATAGGTATGTGTCAATACCTTTCCCACATTGCGGGACAAAAGACAGAGCAGCTTATATTCTATAGGTGTCAGATGCAATTCCTCTCCCTTCAGATATGTACAGCCTGCCGTATAGTCTATCTTTAATCCACCATTCTCAAAAACAGAGCTTTCTATCTGCTCTCCGCTCTGCATAACCGCAAGTCTCCTCTGGGTGACACGGATACGCGCAAGTAATTCCTCAACAGAGAACGGTTTCGTAATATAATCATCCGCTCCTGCATCCAGCGCCTCTATTTTATCTGTGTCCTCACTTCTGGCGCTGATCACAATAATCGGCATGTTCGACCAGGTACGGATTTTTTTTATCACTTCTACCCCTTCCATATCAGGAAGCCCCAGATCCAGAAGAACAATATCCGGATTGTGGGACGAAGCTTCCAGAATGGCTGAAGATCCGTTTTCTGCAGCCAGATATTTATAGTCATGTGTTTTTAATGTAGTAACGATCAGATTACGTATGGGTCTGTCATCCTCAACCACCAGAATTAATGTTTTATTCATAAATAAATCCTTTCCTTTGTCATAGGCGGAAACCCACAGCCTTTAGGTGGTGGGAGGAGCCTTGTAAATTGTTACCCAATATGCTACAATAACCGTAGCAGTTTTTAAAGAGAAAACCGTTAGATGTGCTACTCATCAAAGACACTCTTTTGTGCATTGACAAGATATGAGGTTGCAATACAAAACTCGCGTATTGCGTAAAATCTTACCCGTAAAAGAATGTTTGCTGTATAGCATGGGAAGTTTAGTACCTGATACAGTTACAGATGAGTATATCTTGTCTGTAAAGGGTGCTGTCAACCACCCTATGATGTAGCGCCACTTTAGGTAGCAATACCTATTGGGGATAAAAGGTCGGAGGCGTAAGCCGTTACTACGACTGGGCAGTTACAAGCCCATTACCTTTAGATGATGGGTAGTTGACTTAATGTCACCTCGCTTAAGGGTAAAGTAAAAGTAAAATTGCATCCATGAGGATTATGATCTGTCAAAACCAGGGTTCCTTCATGTGCTTCTATAATAGAGTGGCAAAGAGCCAGTCCAAGTCCCAGACTTCGTTGACTATCCGCAACTGTTGTTTTCCCTGTATAAAACATCTCAAAAATATGTGACTTCATTTCTTCCGGAATTCCCGGGCCATTATCTTCCACACTTATCTGCGCTTTCCCATCTGTTTTAGTTCCCCGAATACAGATCACAGAACCCGGCGGTGTATATTTTATTGCATTATCAATTAAATTTACCAGAACCTGCATAATAAGACGTACATCCATACGTGCAAGAACAAGTTCTTCGCAGTCTGTCACAATTTTATAATCATCATGTTTCCGACTGATATGCCGCAGGGATTCTGCAATCACCTCATCCAGAAGCTGGTCTGTAAATTTAAATTTCAGTCTTCCGTCATTCAGTCTGGTAATGGAAAGCAGATTCTCCACAACTCCGATCAGCCATTCAGAATCATCATAGATATCGCTATAAATCTGATGTTTTGTAGCTTCGTCCAGACGGTCGCTATTGCCAAGCAGCATATCTGCATTACCGGAAATGGAGCAAAGCGGCGTACGAAGATCATGCGAAATCGCCCGAAGAAGATCTGCCCGCAGCTGTTCATTTTTGGCCATAACTGCATTTTTTTCTTTTTCTAATGCATTTTTCGCATTTTCCATTGCAAGCGCACATTCATTTATTACAGACAACAGGATGCTGTATTCAAAAGAGTCCAGTGTTTCTTTTTGCAATGGTATCCCGATCACACCGTAAACATTATCCCCGCTCCGGATTGCCAGATATAAACATTTAGCCTGAGGAAAATGGTGTGTGGACGCACCGGCATGCTGCCTGTTTTCACAGACCCATCTGGCTATCTGCTGCTCTTCTGGTATCAAAAAATCTTCTGTGTCCTCTTTTTCCCCGGAAAAAAGCTTTCCCTCTGATAAAGTTCCGTTTTCTACTACATATGCTGTAATATTGCGGTTTAATAAACGGAGAAGCTGTGTACAGGTGACATCAAGAATCTCTGTTTCCCCTTTTGCATTTTGCAGCAGACGGTCTGTATCGAACAGAATCTGTGCACGAAAAGCAAGCTGTGTAGACAGCTTTGCATGTGTTTTCAGCTTTGCTGCAAGTGCTCCCGTAAGTACGGATGAAATAAGCATTATGAAAAATGTCACCGGATAACCCACCGCATAGGTTTTGAAAGACATCCTTGGTTCTGTCAGAAAAAAACAAAATAAAAATACACTTAAAAAAGAGCCTGCCACACTGCAAAGATAGCCATCTGTCACAATCGAAGTAATCAAAACCCCCAGAATATATATGGTTACAATATTCGTATCCGTAAAATTCAGTTTCTGAAACAACAGACCAATTAAGGTGCATACCACAAATATAAATACCGTCAGAAAATAATCCTTTGCAGACGGTTTTTCCATAGACCATGTAAATGACCGTTTCTGATGATTCACATTTTTTAAACTCATCCTGTCCCCCACCTTTTTTACTGTTTTGAAAATTATATCATGGGGCTGTGTTGTGGTCAAAAGTCTTTTTTACTATATGCGGAAGCACTTCTGAAGAGCTCTGTATTCTCCCAGCACCAGTAATTTACTATTCTCTTCCAAATACGTATCCGGGGAAATTGCAATATTAAATTCTCCTTCATTTTTTACTGCCAGAATATTAATATTGTAACGCTTTCTGATATCCAGTCCGCCTACAGTTTTTCCAGTCCATTCCTCCGGCACTTCTACCTCAAAAATCGCATGGGAAGCATCCACCTCCATATAATCAAGGATATGATCATCTGTGTAACGGATAGATGCCCATTTTGCAACCTGCTTTTCCGGATAAACCACCTTATCTGCACCATTGCGTAAAAGAAATTTTTCATGGACATCACGTTCAGCTCTGGATATTACCAGTTTTGCTCCTAGTTCTTTCAGAAGGGAAGTGGTCTCAAGAGAATTCTGAAAGCTTCCTCCAATAGTCACAAAACAGATATCGTAGTTTCCAATTCCAAGGGATTGTAAAAATTCAGCATTGGTACTGTCCCCGATCTGGGCGTTAGTCACAAACGGAAGCACTTTGTCCACCCTTTCTTCCTTCCAGTCAACTGCCATAATTTCATGCCCAAGCTGATTCAGCTGCATGGCAATATGTCTTCCAAATCTTCCAAGTCCAATAATCAATACATTCTTCATGATATTACTTTTCTCCTTCTCATCCAACTGTGATTTTCTCCAGAGGAAGCTTTGCATTTCCCTTATTTCTTCCTGAGAATACTGCATAAATCAGGGTCAGGCCGCCTACGCGTCCCAGATACATCAGTATGATCAGCACAACTTGTGAAAAAACATGAAGTCCCGGTGTGACTCCCAAGGTCAGACCTACCGTGCCCACAGCTGAAGCTGCTTCATACAGACAATCCAAAAGGGGAAGACCTTCGTATACGCTGATTGCAACACCTCCACAAAAGAATAATGTAAAATAGAGCATAGCTATTGTGGCTGCATTTTTTATCACATGATACTCCAGTCTCCGTCCAAAAGCCCCTGCATTTTCCTGACTGCGAAACGTTGCAATTGCATTTAAAATCAGTACCGTAAAAGTAGTTGTTTTCATTCCTCCTGCTGTAGAACCCGGCGAACCACCGATCAACATTAACAGTATCATAACCGCTTTTGATGCCTCGCTCATCTCTGAAATATCTATGGTATTAAAGCCGGCAGTTCTTGTAGTTACCGATTGAAACATGGCAGCTAACAGGCGTTCTCCCGCAGGCAGGTTTTTCAGATCACAGGCAAAGAAAAAAAATGCCGGAAAAACAATCAGGCATACAGTAGTCATGAGAATAATCTTGCTTTGCATGCGGTAACGTTTAAAATTCATTTTATTCCTATAAATATCATCCCAGGTAAGAAAACCAATTCCTCCTGTAATGATCAGCAGCATAATTACCACATTTATAAGGATATTTCCGGAATAGCCCGTCAGAGACGGAAAGGCATTATCTGCTGTTCCCAGAATGTCAAATCCTGCATTACAAAAAGCAGAAACAGAATGAAAGGCTGCCATCCAGATTCCCTTTAAGCCATAATCCGATACAAAAACCGGCAGCAATAACATAGCTCCTGCTGCTTCAATCAAAAGAGTCCCCTTTAAAATGAACCTTGTCAGTCTGACAATTCCTCCAACTTTAGGTGCTGAAATTGCATCCTGCATTGTACTTCTTTGCATGAGAGATATTTTTTTCCCTGAAAGAAGCGAAACCGCTGCCGCTACGGTTACTACTCCAAGTCCACCTATTTGTATAAGCGCAAGAATAACTGTCTGTCCGAACACAGACCAGTAACTTCCGCTGTCCTTTACTACAAGTCCTGTAACGCATACTGCCGAAGTGGCTGTAAAAAGTGCCTCATGAAATGGCGTCGGCACTTTGTCCAAAGAGGAAACCGGAAGCATCAGCAAAATACTTCCCAAAAGGATCACACCTGCAAATCCCAGAATGATCAGTTGAAAAGACGTCAGGTGTTTTTTCTTACACATTTTTTCCGGCATAAATGATTATAACTCCTTACTAATGATTCTATAGCAATATCTTCATAATGCGTTTTATTATATACAATTGCTTTCAAAGATAGTATAAAAGTCTATGATTCCGTATTAAGATTGTATAAAGGCAGTCAGCACTTTTACAAATAGCGTATCAGCATATACTATAATCTTATAACTATTGATTTCTCAACAAAGACAGACGGATATTTTTCCAGCGCAGTTTCCGCTTTCCACACTCAAATCGAGAATAGCTTTCCGGCTCCAAAATACCTTCACTTAATTTTGTCTGTGTCAGATTCTGCTCTTTTCTTCGTATCCGAATAATCTCATCTGCTATGCGCGCATTTTCAAAAGTAGTCAGCACAAACAGACCATATGGATTTTCATGAAACTCTGCAAAGAGGTCATCTATCACCCCTATCGTCTTTTCCTGTTCATCCCATTCTTCTTGACTGCATTTTAACTTTTTTTCAAAGAACAATCGCTGCTTTAAGAGCGGCAGCAATCCACGAAAGCTCTCCGCCTGAATAGAGCGGTCAATCGCTTCCTGACAAATTTCCATGGCTTTTTCCTGTCTGTTTATGTTCCACTCCAATGCAGCAAGCTTCCATGCAGCAAAGGATAATACACGTGTATTTTCTTCTGGATCACCGCCTTTTTTTCGCTGTTGCCACAACCACGTTAGAATCTGTATTGCCTTCTCAATCTCTCCATTTTCTTCATAGCCCTGCGCTAGAAGAAAAAGCATTTCCTGCTCATAGACTGCCATCAGTACATTATGCGGTTTCTGAATCCAAGAAACTGCATCCGATGAATAAATTCGTTTCCATTCTGATTCCATATGAAGATTTAATGCGTCAGCTTTGCACAATTCTCCTCGCTGTTTTGCCAGTATTACATATCCTTTCATGTTCGCAAGAAAAATTTGATGGATTGCTGCCGTTATATTTTTTACGTTATTCAGCAATGCAGCATATTTTTGACTGCGTTTTTCTAATTGGTCTGCCAGCAGTTTTAGCTGCGCTGTATTTTTGCTTCTCAACCTTTCGTTACTCATGAGCCCATTACTCATAATCTGATTGCTAATCTCACGCATCTCTTTGCGCGCCTTAAACACCGTTGATGTCAAACTTGGAGGTGCCCTTGGTCAGGTAGATGGAGT
>OGXL01000438.1_pt1 | contig 36938 bp, 36 predicted proteins | sample 1576311 | NCBI WGS metagenome assembly OGXL01 (sample SAMEA3541564, study PRJEB24748) | human gut metagenome | biome: human gut; feature: human-associated habitat; material: faeces | place: China | collected 2012 | reverse complement strand
TTTCTCTTAGAAATTTTCAGGGTCGTTGTCTATTGTTCAGTTATCAAGGTTCTTTTTGTTTTTCGCTGTCTCTCGCGAGTCAGCTTAAATATAATACCATTTGTTTTTCTCTGTGTCAATACTTTTTTTGAAGTTTTTTCTTTTTTTCTCAGCACTCAATTGGTAGTATATTTATATATAGAAGAAACACAATATGTTCCATTGTTTTTCTTCCAGCTAAGGCAAACAAAAAACTACTGAGCCTCTCAGCAGTTTTTGCCTAACGGAGAAAGAGGGATTCGAACCCTCGCGCCGGTTGCCCGACCTACACCCTTAGCAGGGGCGCCTCTTCGGCCTCTTGAGTATTTCTCCAGCAGAAGTTATTATACTAAACCCCTGATTGATTGTCAACGCATTTTTTTCTTATTCTCCAAAAACGTCTTCCGCCAGTAATATACAATGAATGCCACGGCTGTCAAAATCCATGTCACCGGGTAACTGAAAATGATCGCGTCGATAGTAGGTGATATCTCCATAGCGCCCACAAGCCACACAATCCGGAGCACGCAGATCCCAACCAGTGTGATGATCATGGGCACAAGTACATCTCCCACGCCTCTCATAGCTCCTGCCAGCACTTCTATAAATACGTACACAATATACCAGGGTGTGATGAGCAGGACCATCTGGCTCCCTATTTCAATGACATTCTGATCCGACGTGAACATACGGAAAAGAGGTGTTCTCAGCGCGACCAGCACGATCACGATGACAGCTGACACGGCAAAGTCCATAAGAAGGCATATTTTTGTACTCTTTTTTACTCTTTCTCTTTTTCCTGCACCGTGGTTCTGACCTACAAATGAAGTGATGGCAATTCCAAAGGAAGTGCTGACCATCCAGAATACGGCATCCATTTTTCCAAAAGCTGACCAGGCTGCCGCCGTATCCGTTCCAAATGTATTGAGGGCCGCCTGGATGGCTATATTTGTAATGGCAAACAGGACAGACTCAACCGCAGTAGGTATCCCGAGCTTAAGCTGCGAAACAAGGATCGATCCTGTAAAGCGCATTCTTTTCCATGTGATCCGCAGCGGTCCCCTGTCTATTGCCAGCCTGATCGTGATCAGAACGGCACTGAGCGCCTGGGAAATGAAGGTAGCAATGGCAGCTCCGGCTACTCCCATATCAAGGCCAGCCACCAGTAATATATCCAGCACGATATTGGTAAGACAGCATACGATCAGATAATAGAGCGGCGTGCGCGAATTCCCTGCCGCCCGCAGTATGCTGGCTCCCATATTATATATGAAAGTAAAAGTAAGAGCCCCAAAATAGATGCGAAGATAGAGAACTGCATCCCCCATAGTCGCTTCGGGCGTATTCATCAAGGAGAGCATATGCGGCGTCAGTAAAACGCCAAGCACGGTCAGCACAATTCCCCCTGCCACAGCCAGAACATAGGCATTATGTACTGCCTTGCTGGCAGATCTTCTGTCTCTCGCCCCAAAACAGTGTGCAATAATGACAGAGGCTCCTGAAGACAGCCCTGTAAAAAATCCCACAATGAGACTGGCGATCTGCGCTGAGGAACCTCCCACTGCTGCCAGCGCTTCTTTTCCCACAAACTGTCCTACTACCACTGTATCTACTGTATTGTAAAGTTGCTGAAAAAAGCTCCCCAGCATGATCGGAAAGAAAAAGATAAGGAGCTGTTTCCATATAACTCCCTCTGTGATCTGCCGGGAAGCATCTGTTTTTACAGACATAAAAATCCCCCATATTTTTAAATCAGATTGTAAGCCTTATGCATACTGACCGATGACCTCTTCGATCCGCCTCTTCACTTCCGCTGCGATCTCTGTGGTCTTCATATCCTTGTACTCTTCATAGTACATAGGCTTCAGAAAATGTACCTGAACTGTGACCGGGCTGATGGTGTTTGTATCAAAAGGCTTGAAAGAGTCGATCAGAACCACCGGAACAATGGGACATTTTGCCTTTGTGGCAGATTTGAAACTGCCTCCCTTAAACTCCCCGGGATGATTGCCGTTCTTTGACCTGGTTCCCTCCGCAAAGATCAGATAATTCCGGCCCTTTTTCACTTCCTCTGTCACGTGGATGATGACCTGCATGGCCTGGCGCACGTCCTCCCTGTCCAGCATGTAAGCCTTCATACACGCAAACACCTGCTTCAAAAACTGGATGTTCGCGATCTCTTTCTTCGCTACAACGGCAAAAGGTTTTGGGCAGGCCTCAATAATGGCCAGCACGTCGTAAAGTCCCTGGTGATTGGGAAAGAACATAAACCCGTTTTCTTCGGGAATGTTTTCCACACCATAGGCCGCGATCTTCACATTTCCCCCTCTGTTCGCCCGAAGAGTAATATATTTCAGAAGGGCATACTGCTCCTCATCCGTATATTTTTCTGGGTGGGCTGCGTGATAGCAGAGTTTGCACCACGCATACGGAACGAGGAAAATGTTCCGGAAGATCATAAGTAATATCCTTTTCATTTCTGTAAGCTCCTTCTTGTGTTATTTCTGATATTCTCTGATGGCTGTCTCGTAGAGGTTATGACCCTCGCTGTCTATGACAACGATGACCGGAAAATCCTCCACCTCCAGGCGGCGGATGGCCTCTGTCCCCAGGTCATCGTAGGCGATCACCTCTGATCTTTTGATACATTTAGACAGAAGCGCGCCTGCTCCTCCCACAGCCGCAAAATAGACACATCCGTTCCTCACGATGGCGTCCATCACATCCTGTGTTCGCTTGCCTTTCCCGATCATGGCCCCAAGTCCAAGATCCAGAAGACGCGGGGTATATCTGTCCATACGGCTCGCTGTGGTCGGTCCCGCTGAGCCGATAGGGCGGCCTTCCCTTGCGGGGGAGGGCCCCATATAGTAAATGATCTGATCCTTTATCTCAAATGGAATGTCTCTCCCCTGATCCAGGGTCTCGTCCATTCTCTTGTGAGCAGCGTCCCGGGCCGTGTAGATCGTTCCTGTAAGGTACACGTAATCCCCGGACTTAAGGCCTGCTGCCTCCTCTTTTGTCATTGGCACATGCATATGTTTTTCCATATTTTCAGCCCTCCTATACTTCTCGCACAACATGCCGGTTCACATGACAGCATATGTTTACTGCCACCGGCAGTCCTGCAATGTGGGTCGGATACGTATTGACATTGACGGCAAAGGCTGTCGTGCTGCCTCCCAGTCCCCCTGGTCCGATCCCCAGACTGTTGACCTTCTCCAGCATCTCCTCCTCCAGCTCCCGCACCCAGGGGATGGATGAGTGAGATCCCGCCTCTCTTGTCAGAGCCTCTTTTGCCATGAGGGCGCATTTTTCAAAGGTGCCTCCCACGCCGACTCCCACCACCATGGGAGGACAGGCATTGGGACCTGCATCCTTTACGGCGGTCAGTATGGCATGTTTGACTCCCTCCAGTCCGTCTGCCGGCTTGAGCATAAAGACACGGCTCATATTTTCACTTCCAAATCCCTTGGGAGCCACTTTGATCTTCACTCTGTCTCCGCCCACGATCCTGGTATGGATGACAGCGGGTGTGTTGTCTTTTGTATTCTCCCGGAGAATGGGATCACCCACCACAGATTTGCGAAGGTACCCTTCCGTGTATCCCTGGCGGACGCCTTCATTGACTGCATCCTCCAGAAGTCCTCCCTCCAGATGTACATCCTGCCCGATCTCCAGAAAGACCACAGCCATTCCCGTGTCCTGACAGATAGGGATCATATCCTTGGCCGCGATGTCAAGATTTTCCCTCAGCTGACCTAAGATCTGCTTTCCGAGAGGCGCCTTCTCTGTTTCCGCCGCCTTTTCCATAACAGCTTCCATATCTTTGGAAAGATAATGGTTTGCCTCTATACACATTTCTTTAATTTTTTTTGTTATCTCACTTACCTGGACTGTCCTCATTGATTTCCTCCCATGTAAATAGTGTAATGGGCATCTTCTGCCCGCGCATTCCCTCACTAGTATACTGTCTTTATCCATATATTTCAATTCCAGTATTGACATTTTCCCTTCGCTGTGTTTCAATACATATATAGTTAATTACTCAAGTAATTAACCAATAAACCATAGCAGACAGCTGTAAGAGAAATATTTCTTAAATAACCGCAGAGGGAGGTGTCTATAGAGTGAATATCAATCCAGGCCAGGATAAACCTATTTTTATCCAGATCGCAGAGGGAATCGAGGATGGTATCCTCACCGGGGCTTTTCCGGAAGAGTCCCAGATTCCATCTATCACTGAATTTTCCGTAAACTATAAGATCAATCCGGCTACTGCCCTCAAGGGGATCAATCTTCTTGTGGACGAGAACATTATTTATAAGAAAAGGGGCGTTGGCATGTTTGTGGCAGAGGGAGCGGTACAGAAGCTTCGAAAGAAGAGACAGGATCAATTTTATACCAACTATATAAGCAGCCTTATAGACGAGGCCAGGAGACTGGGCATCTCAAGCGAAGATGTCATTGCCATGATCGAGAGGGGGTTTTCTAAATGAAAGGAATTGAAGTAAAAAATATATCAAAGTCATTTAAAGATACGCAGGCGCTTCGAAATGTGACCCTCACTTTTGAGGTGGAAAAGATCTACGGACTTCTGGGAAGAAATGGAGCCGGTAAATCCACTCTGCTGAATATCATCAGCAACCGCAAATATCCAAATGAGGGATATGTGTCCGTGGACGGCGTGCCCTCCGCAGAAAACGACGAAGCACTGAGGAAAATGTTTCTCATCAATGAGATGAACCTGTACCCGGAGAGCATGAAAGTAAAAGATGCCTTCAAAGTGACAAAAACATTTTATCCCTCCTTCGATGAGGCGAATGCTCTAAAACTTTCGGAAATGTTTGAACTAAATATAAAAAAGAAAATAAAAAGCCTGTCCACCGGCTATCAGTCTATCTTCAGAAATATACTGGCTCTTTCCGTAAATGTGCCCTATGTCTTTTTTGACGAGCCTGTCCTGGGGCTGGACGCCTACCACAGAGATCTCTTTTACAGGCTGCTGATCGAGAAATACAGTGAAGAGCCATTTACAGCAGTGATCTCCACCCACCTGATCGAAGAAGTGGCAAATGTCATAGAAGAAGTAATTATTATAAAAAAAGGTGAAATTTTGAAAAATCAGTCCAGAGACAGCATCCTGGAAAACAGCTGCACCGTGTCCGGAACAATCTCCCAGGTAGACTCTTATGTAGCGTCTCTCCCCGCCAAGGCAGAGGTCATTGGCTCGGATGTCATCGGAGGACTGAAGTCCGTCTACATCTGCGGCGACGACGGCGCGCGGCTGCCTGAGGGGCTGGAGAGGTCACCCATAGATCTGCAGAAGCTGTTTATCCAGCTCACCTCAATGTAATTGGATCTGAAAGGAGTGTGAAAGAGTATGAAAAAAATCTTAAAATATCAATGTTTTGACCTTGCAAAGGCGCTTGTCGTCTACTATCTTGTCATCATTCTTATCATTACTCTCGCTATAGTCGGGCTGAATGTGACAGGCGGCACGGAGAGGAGCGGCATTGGATTTTCCTCCGAGTTCTTCTGCCTGATCGTGGGACTTTGCATGTTCCGGGAGTATTTCTACCTGTTTATGCAGAACGGTGTCTCCAGAAAGAAGATTTTCGCAGGCGCCTGCATGTGCCTTGTGATCCTCAGCGCTGTCATGTCCGCCATGGATGTGCTGGCTCTGTATATCCTGGAAGCGCTGCCCGCCGCCAATGTATCGTATATGACCATTTCCTCCACCCTCTACTCGGGCTATGTGAACAATGCCGGTCCTGTTTTGCGTCTGTTGGTGGAGCTGATGATTTCCTTCCTTGTCATGTACGTCTTCTTTGTGGTAGGATATCTGATTTCCATCTGCTTTTACCGCTCTCCCAAACCCGGGAAGATCGGCATCGCAGTGGGGCTTCCTCTCCTGGTGGTCGGCGGCATGCCTGTGCTCATGGTCGCTTTCCCGGAGGTTTTTGCCAGGCTGATGTCCTTCTTCCTCTTTATCATGGGATATTCAGACACTTCCAGCGGCAATCCTTTCATCGGGATGGTGACGTTGACAGTCCTCTCCCTGGTCATCACAGGCCTCAGTTACCGGGCCGTGAAAGGCGCTCAGATCTGAGCTCTCACAAATACACACAGAAAGCCCTCCGTCAAGTGAAAGCCGGAGGGCTTTTGTGCGGTCTTATCTTCTATTCAAAATTTCTATGAAAAACCGGCATGTCTCATCGTTGCAGATCTCTGCCTGAGGACATTTCATATCCACGTGGAAGACATGCTTCAGATCATGTGCCTCATTGTCGTAGAATCGGAACAAAAAGGGAACCTTGCGCTCCATAAGGCATTCCGCCATGGCAAGAGCCTGGCTCTGTGTAAAATCACCGGAGGCGGTCATGAGGAATATAGGAGGATAGTTTCCCGTTATATGTGAAATGGAGCTGATCATATCCAGTTCTTCCTCCGTCCCTTTGCCCGGCAGATAGTCCTCCATCAGCGCCGGCGTATCTCCTCCCATGTCATTTTCTATTTTGTATACGCCGCAGTTCAGTGCCGCCGCGCGGACAGAAATGCTATCCTGTATCTGCAGCCTGCACTCTTTTTCCCATTTTTCTTTGAAAGATGCATTTGTGCAGGCAGCCAGGTAAAGCGAAAGGATATTGCCTCCCGCCGAGTCCCCCACGGCAAAGACCTTGTCCAAATCCATGCCATACGCCTTCCCATGCTCCGCCATCCATTTAAAGACCAGGTTGGTATCTTCCAGAGGGGCCGGGAATTTGTGCTCCGGCGCCAGACGATAGGAAAAATTCACCACCACAAATCCTCTCCTTGCCAGGTCCATACAGTAGAACCGATATCTCTCCTTGTCCCCGTACACCCATCCTCCGCCGTGGACGCTGACAATAACAGGAAGCAGTCCTTCCCGCCCGGCCGAACGGTACACATCCATCACCTGCATGGGATCTTCTGTCCCGTAGCGGATATCCCGGTATTTTTCCACATCTTCCGGCTCTTTAAGACCTGCGTCCCGGATATCATCTCCTGCTTTAAAGAGTTTTCTTATTTTGTCACTTGTCTCAGACATATACTCACGACCTTTTCTTTTTTATAGTATCATCTCTTCCACAGCCTGCTGTACTTCCCGGATCTGCTCCTCTGTGATCCTGTCCGTATGAAATCCCCCTGTACATACGACTACAGCATTTTGGGCTGCTGCCATTTTTTCTGCCAGATACCGGCACAGGTACTCGTCCTTGTGTCCTGTCACATTGATAACAGAGGCTGTGCTGCTGACCTTGCCGTCTCCCTTGAGGGAGGGCCGGGGGATAGCCAGCACAGTACATCCTATATGTGGGCGATCTCCTCCTGCAAGGATGATGTGGTAATCATTTCCAATCTTTGTGATCTTTACAGTCAATTTTGTAAAGGAGAGGACTTTTTCTATGATTCTTTCTTCCATTTTCTTTTCCTCCCGCCCTGGTTTAGCTAGATTCCCTCCCAGCGGCGGTATCCCTCCGCTTCAATGCCAAAAGGCTCCACAAGTTTCGCGGCTATGTGCCGGATCATATCCTGCATACATTCCGGCTTCTGGTAGAATGTCAGCATAGGCGGAATGATGCGAACCCCCGGCATCTTTGAGAGCTCATAGAGATTTCTCAGATGAACCGGGCTAAGGGGCGTCTCCCGGGCCGCCAGGACAAGAGGACGCTGCTCTTTGATCGTCACGTCTGCTGCCCGCAGGATCAGATTGTCCGCATACCCGCTGCAAATCCCTGCCACTGTCTTCATACTGCAGGGAACAATGAGCATCCCGGCTGTCCTGTAAGATCCGCTGGCCGGACCGGCTCCTATCTCCTCCGGATCATATACCTGATCTGCCAGTCTTTCTATCTCCTCTTTTTTGCAGTCCATCTCATGTTCCAGCGTGAGCACAGCGCTCCTGCTCATAATGAGGACTGACTCATATTCCTGATCCTGCCGGATGATCTGCAGACATTCCTTCAAAATCGGAATGCCGCTGGCCCCGGTCGCAGCCACAACGATTTTTTTCTTTCTTATAACCTTATCTTGCATCTTTGGTCCATCTTTCCGGATCTACATCCATAAATCTTGCTCTCACAAACCGTTCCTTCTGGTCATAGGGAACCGTACAGTCAAAAATGGTTTTGCAGGCAATGCCGTGATCCCTGATTCCTGGTGAACAGGAGGGGTCATTGGAGGGATCCAGCGGATGACATCTCACACCCGGTATGGTGATGATGTCCACGTCTCCCTGGAACCTGGTGTTCATCGCCCAGAGTACGTCATTTATATCAAAACAATCCACATCCTCATCCACAATAAACACGTGCTTCAGCTCGCTGAAAGCTGAAAATGCAAGGAGGGCTGCCTGCCTCTGTCTGCCTTCATCACTTGGTGAGAGCTTTTTGAACTGGAGGACAGCCATGTATTTTCCTCCTCCCGGCGAAGCACAGTATACATTCTGCAGCCTTCCCGGCATCGCTTTCTCGATCATACCGTAAATGCTGGCCTCTGTGGGGATACCGGCCATGGATACATGCTCCTCGCTGGGTCCGATACAGGTCTGCATGATGGGATTTTTCCTGTGGGTCACTGCTGTCACCTTTATAAGCCAGCACTGATCGCTGGCAGGTCCGGTGTAGCCCGGGAACTCCGGCATCGCGTATCCTGTGTGGCTGTTCTGATCCTCCTGCACGCGGACACGGGGGACCACTTCTCCCTCAATGACATACTCTGCATTTGCGATGGCTTTCTCATTGACAGTCAGACATCTGCAGAGCTCTACCGACTCATTTCTCAGCGCTCCTGCCACTGCCAGCTCATCATACCCAAGAGGGGTCGTCGGCGGTTCAAAGCAGGAACCGATCTCTATGGCAGGGTCTACTCCGATGCTGATGGAGATGGGGAGCCTCTTTCCCATCTGCTCCGCCCTCTCTGCCATGGCTCCAATGTGCCTTGCCCCCGGTGTAAAAAAGATGGAGAGCTCGTCCTTTCCCTGAATGCAGAGTCTGTGGATCGTCACATCGCTGCGCCCTGTGTCAGGGTGGGTGGCATAGCACATTCCCAGAGTGATATAGGGGCCTGCATCATCCGGCGTGTTGGTTGGCGCCGGCACTAATTTGTACAGATCAAAGTCCGGATCCTCTGCTCTGTGCACCACCTCCTGGCAGGGGGCTGATCCTTCTTTCAAGACTGGCGGTATGGGGTTGTCCACACTGTGCCAGAGCATTTTTCCCAGATCCTCCGGTCTGCCCCCAAGGAGGGCTGCCACTCTCTTTCTGCTGGCAAGCACACCGATAGCCACCCTTGCCCCCGGATGTCCTTTTACATTGTTAAAGATCATAGCCGGGCCTTCCTTGGTGGGGCGCATGACGGTCCCGCCTGCCCCCACGTGCCGGTACACGCCGGAGAGTTCCGCCATGGGCTCTACTTCTACATCTGTCTCGATGAGCTGTCCTGGCATGGATTTTAAAAGCGCAAGCGCGCTGCGAAGATCATTTACTTTATCTGCCATTGCATTTCCTCCTACTGTTCCTGTCTTTTTTCTCTCACTCTATTCTATCTTCTTTTTTGTTTCCTATCAATTCTAACTTTCTTTCCACGGAGAAACTTGTGCTGCCCTCCACACAGAAGCATTGTACTCTCTGATGGTGCGCTTTTCATCATCCTGCCGGGCTCTCCGGAAATACTGGCGAAGCTCATTTTTCACGATGCTCTCTGTGTAGAGCCCGTCCGAGTAGTCCAGCTCTTCCACATGGATCTCGGCAAGGGCCGGCGCTGCATCATAAGAAGAGGTACTGATCATATATACGGCATCCGCCGCAGTCATCTTTTCCATGGTGCCTATATTATAGGAGACTGCCAGATAATCAGGATGAAGAAATGACAGCAAAATGTATCCGCAGGAGACAGCAGCCGTCACAAACCTGAACAGCGAAAATTTTTTCTTATAGATAAAGATCACAACTCCTGTCATCATGACAAGATTCAAGATCAAAAACCAAAGTACGAGGATGCGCAGGAATGTCATATGATAGACACGGACATACATGAACATTCTGTACATGGCAGATATTGTCATGATAAATGTACATCCGCATATGACTGTCAGAATAATGTCCAGAATTCTATTTTTTTTGAATGAATATACAACTGAAATAACAAGTACAAAATTAATCATTCCTACAAACAGCAGCTGCCAGAATCCTTCCTGCGCATATCTGGCATACGTCATGCCTTCTGGAAGTCCCCCGTCATTTTTGAGAAAAAGAACATACACCTGCACGAAGCAGTACAGAACATAGACAGCAACAATCATGCCTGTAAATGTTATGCCTGTGACTGCTTCATAATTCCTTCTTTTTTTCTCTTTCGGGCAGCATTCGCCTGCAGCAAAGGCATAGAATACGCCGTAGATGATCAGGATCCCAAACAGGGTCATGCACACAATGACAACTACAGAACTAATATGCAGATTCTCCGGCATCTGGAATATGTTTTCAAAAATGGACGCAAAAACCCGGTCTGAGCTTGCCAGAAGCGGAAAAATAACGATAAGCAGGACAAAAGCTATCACGATCCCCACAAGTACAGAGCGCGTTTTTTCTCTCATCTTCTCTTCTTTTTCCCCTGTTCTTCCGCCTTTTTTCAGGTCCTTTAGATTGAAGATGTGGAAGGAAAAGACCACTGTTTTTATGCCCATCATCACGATCATCTTTAAGTAGGAAAAAAAGTTCCACTCTCCCTCCCCGCAGAAACATCGGATCATTCCCGCCATAAAAAGGAGCATGATCCCTGCCCAGTTAAAGACCACAAGAAATCCAGAGTCTGTCAACACAGTGGAAATTCCAAGAAGGATGATGCCCGCCCCATATGGAAAAAATTCCCTATTGCAGGACATTCCAAGCTTCTTAAAAAAGAGGATCGCAGTCCCCACTGTCATAGCTGTATGCAACACAAAAGTAATTCCATTTAGATTTTTGTAACAAAAGACTGTAAAGAGAAGGCCGTAGATCACACTGATTCCTGCAAAATAGCGATTATTTTCTACAAATTTCGATTTCCTTGTATCTGACCTGCTATTCTCCATATGCTCCCACCTTTCTGTTCCTCTATTTTTCTTCATCACTGTCTTTTTCTTCATCCGGCACATATTTTAAAATATCTCCCGGCTGACAGCACAGTTCCCGGCACAGCGCGTCCAGAGTCGTAAATCTGACCGCTTTTGCCTTATTATTTTTCAGTATCGAAAGGTTGGCCATGGTAATATCTATTTTCTCTGCCAGCTCCTTTACACCCATTTTTCTCTGTGCCATGACCACATCTAAATCAATCACGATCGCCATGCTCCCTCACCTCCTGCTGTTTGCTCCGCATATATGTATATGCCATCTTCTTCTCCATCAAATTGTCAGGTCGTTCTCCTCCTTATACCGGACCGCTTCCCCAAAGACCTGCGACAGGACCTGGCTGAACAGCGCCGCCACAAAAAAGATCACTGCGATCACCACTGCCGCGATCGTGGGTACAAAAAACATTTCCAATAGAAAAGCTGCTGTGATACAGAGGCTGAACCTTGTCATCAGACGCAAGCTTTTTACATTCTCATAGACAAAACAGGAGCCATTCACAACTGTCTCCATCATCTTTCGCAACTGGCTGACGATCAATATTCCGAATATTCCGGAAACTGCCAGTGTAACCAGCATGGGGATATACTGCTCCTGCAGAGTATCGTCATAATATCTTCCTGCCAGCTTCAGCGTCCAGGGAAGCGTCACAACCACAGCAATCCCTGAGAAAAACATAAAATCCAGCACTCCTTTTGTCGCTCTGATGATCTTTTCATTCCGCATACATCTATCTCTCCCTTCTCATTTTACGTTTCATTTCATTTTGCTCTTCTGCTATCTAAGAGGAATATATCATATTAAAAATCGTTTTTCAATATATATTTATCGTTTTTCAATAAATTTCAAGTTCAATTGAGCACACATTCCAACAATACAAGGGAGATGATACACAATAACACAGGTAAAACTGCAATTGGGGACGTAATATTTTTTCAAAATATTACGTCCCCAATTGCAGTTTTACCCCCTCCGTCCTATAATATCTACAAAAGGAGGTTTTTTCTATGAATACATCGATCGATATGGAGAAATTGAGGGAGGATGCCGTACATATTTTCAATTCCGGTTTTACCTGCTCTGAATCTGTCATCTATGCAATTAAGAAAAATTTTGAACTTGAGATGTCCGATGACGCCATTGCCATGAGTTCCGGATTTCCATGGGGCCTTGGAGGAGCGGGATGCATCTGCGGCGCTCTGGCCGGAGGAACCATGTGCATCGGCTACTTCTACGGACGCACAGAGCCGGGCGATCCGCGTAATCAGCTCTGCTTTAAGCTCTGCAACGAACTCCACGATTTCTTTAAAGAGAACTATGGCGCTGCCTGCTGCCGCGTGCTTACAAGAGGAATGGAGAAACAGTCACCGGAGAGAAAAGCACACTGCACAAAAATGGTTTCCGGCACAGTGGTAAAGACAGCTGAGATCATTCTGAACAACCTGAAAGACAGCAGATTTCAGGATGTCTGTTAAGTCCTCTCTTATGTACAATTTTAAGTCAGGAATATAAAAGGACTGGCACACCTCTTTCAAACAGCGTGTGCCAGTCCTTTTTATGGACTTTATTTAATTATCTGTATCATCTGTTTTCTCCGAAGACTCAGACTCTTCTTCTTCCTCTTCATCTCCCTTTCTCACCTTGGCGATGCTGGCAACTTTATCATTTTCCTGTAAATTGATCAGTTTCACACCAGAAGTTATTCTTCCAAGGATGGAGATGCTGCTGCACTTCATGCGGATCACAATGCCCTCTGTATTGATGATCATGATCTCATCATCTTCGTCCACAGCTTTGATGCCTACTACATTTCCTGTCTTCTCTGTGATCTTGTAGCATTTAACACCTTTTCCTCCTCTGTTCTGGGGAGAGAATTCTTCCATTGCTGTACGCTTGCCCATACCCTTTTCAGATACAGTCAGCAGGTGAGTTCCCTGGGAGGAAAGCTGCATGCCGATGATCTCATCGTGGTCTGTCAGATTCATGCCCCGCACACCCATAGATGTTCTTCCTGTAGGTCTCACATCTGTCTCATGGAAGCGAATGCACTGTCCATACTTGGTAGCCAGGATAATGTCTTTCTGGTTGTCTGTATACTTCACTTCGATCAGCTCATCGTCATCCCGCAGGGTGATGGCGGCAAGTCCAGTCTTTCTCACATTCGCATACTCCTTCAGAGGAGTCTTCTTCACAAGTCCCTTTCTTGTAGCCATGAAAAGGTATTCCCCGTCACGGTACTCATCAATGGGGATGACAGCTGTGATCTTCTCCTCCGGCTGCAGCTGGAGCAGATTAATGATGGCTGTTCCCCTGGCAGTCCTGCCTGCCTCAGGTATCTCGTATCCCTTCAACCTGTAGACGCGTCCTGTCGTAGTGAAGAACATGATATAGTGATGGGTATGTGTCATAAACAGCTCTTCCACATAGTCGGAGTCTATGGTCTGCATGCCTTTGATGCCTTTTCCTCCTCTGTGCTGGGACTTAAAGGTATCCTCAGACATGCGCTTGATATAGCCAAGTTTTGTCATGGTGATGACGACATTCTCCTTGGGAATCAGATCCTCCATGGAAATGTCAAACTCGTCAAATCCGATCTTTGTCCTTCTGTCATCTCCGTATTTATCTTTGATGACAAGGATTTCTTCTTTGATCACGCCAAGAAGGACCTTTCTGTCAGCCAGGATCGCCTTCAACTCGCCGATACGCTTCATCAGCTCATTGTACTCGTTCTCCAGCTTCTCTCTTTCCAGACCTGTCAGAGCTCTAAGACGCATATCCACAATAGCCTGGGACTGGGCGTCAGAGAGATCAAAGCGTTTCATCAATTCCGCCTTGGCATCCTGCACATTGGCAGAGCTGCGGATGATCTGGATCACTTCGTCGATGTGGTCAAGGGCGATAAGCAGTCCTTTAAGAATGTGGGCGCGCTCCTCCGCCTTATTGAGCTCGTATTTTGTGCGCCTTGTCACCACTTCTTCCTGATGCTGCAGATAGTAGTTCAGCATATCGAGAAGATTCATAACTTTCGGCTCATTGTTTACCAGTGCCAGCATGATGACACCAAAAGTATCCTGAAGCTGGGTATGTTTGTAGAGCTGGTTTAAGATCACGTTTGCGTTGGCATCCCTTCTGAGTTCAATGCACACTCTCATGCCTTCCCGGCTGGACTGATCACTGAGCTCTGTAATGCCATCGATCTTTTTATCCCGCACAAGCTCGGCGATCTTCTCGATGAGCCTTGCCTTGTTGACCATATAGGGAAGCTCTGTGACAATGATCCTGCTCTTGCCGTTTGGCATTGTCTCAATGTCTGTCACGGCCCGCACCCGGATCTTGCCCCGGCCTGTCCGGTAAGCCTCCTCAATGCCCCTTGTCCCCAGGATCGTAGCTCCTGTGGGGAAGTCAGGTCCCTTGATGATCTGCAGGATCTCCTCCATGGTGGTCGTTTCCTTGTCCGCGATCTGGTCATCGATAATCTTCACCACCGCGTCAATGACCTCCCGCAGATTATGGGGCGGGATGTTTGTGGCCATTCCCACGGCAATACCGGATGTTCCGTTTACAAGGAGATTGGGAAATCTGGATGGCAGGACTGTCGGCTCCTTCTCCGTCTCGTCAAAGTTGGGCGTAAAATCTACCGTATCCTTGTTGATGTCCGCTGTCAGCTCCATGGAAATCTTGCTCAGCCGGGCCTCCGTGTACCTCATGGCGGCCGCGCCGTCCCCGTCCACTGAACCGAAGTTTCCGTGTCCGTCCACAAGAGGATATCTGGTAGACCAATCCTGGGCCATATTTACCAGGGCTCCGTAGATGGAGCTGTCCCCATGGGGGTGGTATTTACCCATCGTGTCACCGACAATACGGGCACATTTTCTGTGGGGCTTGTCAGGACCGTTGTTCAGCTCGATCATGGAATACAGAATTCTCCTCTGCACCGGCTTCAGACCGTCTCTTACATCGGGAAGGGCTCTGGAAGCGATAACACTCATGGCGTAGTCGATGTAAAATTTTTCCATTCTCTCCTTCAGGTCTACTTCCTGGACTTTATCAAAAATATTATCTTCCATTGTCTTCTACCTTTCTATACGTCCAGATTCTGCACGTATTTTGCGTTTTCCTCTATGAACTCCCGCCTTGGCTCTACTTTATCTCCCATCAGAGTCGTAAAAGTCAGATCCAGTTCGGACGTAGTCTCCTCGTCCATAGTCACTCTCATCAGGATGCGGTGGTGCGGATCCATGGTGGTCTCCCAGAGCTGGTCTGCATCCATCTCTCCCAGACCTTTGTAGCGCTGGATCTTGTTGTTGGTATCTCGTCCCACTTCCCGGAGAATGGAATCCAGCTCCTCATCGCTGTAGGCGTACCAGACTTTTTTATTTTTCTCCAGTTTATAGAGAGGCGGTTTCGCCAGATATACATAGCCCTGCTTGATCAGCTCCGGCATGAAGCGGTACATAAAGGTCAGAAGCAGCGTACTGATATGTGCGCCGTCCACATCCGCATCTGTCATAATGATGATCTTGTGATACCGGAGTTTGGAAATATCAAAGTCCTCGTGTATGCCTGTCCCGAAGGCTGTGATCATGGCCTTGATCTCCGCGTTGGCGTAGATCTTGTCCAGCCTTGCCTTCTCCACATTGAGGATCTTTCCTCGGAGAGGAAGGATGGCCTGTGTGGCCCGATCCCTGGCTGTCTTGGCAGACCCGCCGGCGGAATCTCCCTCCACGATATAAATCTCACAGTTGGCCGGGTCCTTGTCTGAACAGTCCGCCAGCTTACCCGGAAGAGACATGCCGTCCAGCGCTGACTTTCTTCTTGTCAGATCCCTGGCCTTTCTGGCTGCCTCCCTTGCCCTCTGGGCAAGAACGGATTTCTCCACTGTGGTCTTTGCGATCGTCGGATTCTGCTCTAAGTAGATCTCCAGCTGCTTGCTCACTACATTGTCCACAGCTCCCCTTGCCTCGCTGTTTCCAAGCTTCTGCTTTGTCTGTCCCTCAAACTGAGGCTCCTCGATCTTGACACTGACGATGGCTGTCAGGCCTTCCCTGATATCCTCGCCGGACAGATTCGGCTCGCTGTCTTTCAGCAATTTATTTTTTCTCGCGTAATCGTTAAATGTCTTGGTCAGTGCATTCCGGAAGCCGACAATGTGGGTTCCACCCTCCGGAGTGGTAATATTATTTACAAACCCGTAGGTATTATCTGTGTAGGAATCGTTGTGCTGCATGGCCACTTCCACCTGCACATTGTTCACCATTCCCTCACAGTAGATCACATCCTCATAGAGAGGTGTGCTGCTCCGGTTCAGATAGGTGACAAACTCCTTGATACCGCCCTCATAGTGGAACTCTTTTTTCACAGGTCCCTCTTCCGGCCTGTCATCTATGAGAACGATCTTCAGTCCTCTTGTCAGAAATGCCATCTCTCTGAGTCTTCTTTTCAGCACGTCAAAATCAAAGACCGTCTCCTCAAAAATGGTGTCATCAGGGAGAAAGGTGACCTTTGTGCCGCTCTCTCCCTCCTGGCAGTCTCCCACGATCTCCAGTTTGTTCATAACTTTTCCACGCTCGTATCTCTGTTTATAGATTTTTCCCTCATGAAAAATCTCCACTTCCAGCCAGTTGGAGAGTGCGTTCACGACAGAAGCTCCCACACCGTGGAGACCGCCGGATACCTTGTATCCTCCTCCGCCGAACTTTCCTCCTGCATGGAGCACAGTAAATACAACTTCCACAGCCGGGATGCCTGCCTTGTGGTTGATTCCAACAGGAATGCCCCGCCCATTGTCTGTGACAGTGACCGAGTTGTCCTTGTTGATCTGCACATGGATCTCATCGCAGAAACCTGCCAGAGCCTCATCCACAGAGTTGTCCACAATCTCATAGACAAGATGGTGGAGTCCTCTTGCCGATGTACTTCCAATATACATTCCCGGGCGTTTTCTGACGGCCTCCAGTCCTTCCAGGATCTGGATTTCATCCGCCCCATACTCGTGCTGTACTTTTTCTGTACTCATAATCTCCTCCTAGTTTTCCATGGTGACATGCCCCTGATGGACATGAAATACTTTATTGATAGAAAATCGATGGTTTACAAATTCATCTACACCTGTACAGGTGATAAGAGCCTGTATGTCGTGAATACTGTCCAATAGATAGTTTTGCCTGTGTTTGTCAAGCTCAGACAGCACATCGTCAAGAAGCAGGATGGGCGTATCTTTTGTGAGCAGCCTCACAAGCTCTATCTCGGAAAGTTTCAGGGAAAGGGCAGCTGTCCGCTGCTGTCCCTGGGAACCGAATTTCCGGATATCGATCCCGTTTGTCATAAAACAGATATCGTCCCTGTGAGGTCCGCATCCGGTGCTCCTCATGCGAAGGTCCCTCTCCCGCCCTCTTCTCAAGGCTTCCTGGAGGGGCTCCCCCTTTGTGTCAGGCTCGTATTTTACCTCTATGTTTTCCAGGCCCCCGGTAAGTTTTCTGTGTATATCAGAAATGATATCATTCACCTGGACCATGAATTTTTTTCTGGCTTTTATGATCTTTTCACCGTAGCCTGCAAGCTGCATATCCCAGATATCAAGCGTCTCCGCAAGCGAACTGCCGCCCGCCTCCTGACGGGCCAGATCCTTGAGGAGATGATTCCTCTGGTTTACAATGCGGTTATAGTTTGATAAATTGCTCAGATATACTTTATCGAGCTGCGAAAGCTCAAGATCTATAAATCTTCTTCTCTCGGAGGGTCCGTTTTTGATAATATTCAGATCCTCCGGAGAAAAGAAAACAATGTTTACGATGCCAAACAGTTCACTTGCCTTTCTTATCGGCATTTTATTGACTGCTATGCCTTTGGGACTGTTTTTCTTGAGATGCATATCGATCTGATATGGAATTCCCCTTTTCTCAATGACCGCTTCAATGTGGGACTCATCCTGCCCAAAGCGGATCATGTCCCTGTCCCTGGTTCCTCTGTGTGACTTTGTGGTCCCGCACATGTAGACAGCCTCCAGGATATTGGTCTTTCCCTGGGCATTGTTCCCGTAAAAAATATTGGTAGATCCGCAGGGCTCCAGCTTCAGAAGTTCATAATTTCTGAAGTCCTTAAGTTTTAAAGATCTAATTTTCAATTTTTATTTCTTCTCCGTTATAAGAAACGATATCTCCCGGGTAAAGCTTTTTCCCGCGCCTCGTATCTGTCTGGCCGTTTACTTTCACAAGCCCTTCCTGGATGACCTCTTTGGCCTCCACACCGGACTCCACAAGGCCGGCCGCCTTCAGGGCCTGCCCCAGTTTAATAAATTCATCTCTGAGATGTAAACTCTGCATAAAATCACTCTCCTAGATCGCGTTAAAATTGACCGGAAGGATCAGATAGATATAACTCTCTGTCTCATCTTTGATAAAGCACGGAGCTTTTGCGTTCATAAGATAGAGATCCACTTCCTCATCGTCGATGACCCTGAGGGCATCAATGAGGAATTTCGGGTTGAATCCGATCATCAGATCTTTTCCTTCTTTGGTGATCATAATATCTTCGTTCATGGATCCAAACTGGGATTTGATCCGCAGCTCCATCACATCATCGCCGATATTGATGATAATAGGCTTTTTATCTCCCTCTTTTACCAGCAGAGTCGCCCTGTCTATACAGTTCAAAAAGTCTCTCTTGTTGATCCTTACTTTTGTTTCGTAGTCGCTGGAGAGCATCTGGTCGATCTTGAAGTACTCTCCCTCGATCAGACGGGACACGACCACGGTCCTGTCAAATTCAAATACAATATGGTTGCCGGTAAAGTACATGCTCACCTGACTCTCCGCTTCTCCGGAAAGGATCTTGCTGATCTCGGTGAGAGTCTTTCCAGGAACAACGATCTTGTGATCCTGACACTCATCCTTCAGTTCGATCCTGCGGATGGAGATGCGGTGTCCGTCCAGAGATACAACTCTGAGCATGCCGTTTGAAATTTCAAAAAGCTCCCCTGTCATCAGTTTGTTGCTCTCATTGTCTGCAATAGAGAAGATCGTCTGACGGATTACTTCTTTCAGTGTGAACTGGGAGATGGTGACGGTCTCTGTCTTTTCAATGACAGGGAGATAGGAGAAATCTTCCCCGGATCTTCCCATAATATCGAATTTGGCCTTCTCGCAGGTGATGGTCATCTGATCTTTTTCATCTGTCTCTATAACAATATCGCTGTCAGGAAGTTTGCGGACGATCTCTGAAAAAATCTTTGCGTCTATAGCGATCATTCCATGTTCTCTGATATCTCCGTCTATCTCTGTCTGAATGCCAAGTTCCATATCATTGGCTGTCAGCTTGATAATGTCTACTGTGGCATCAATAAGTATACATTCAAGAATGGGCATTGTTGTCTTAGAAGGAACTGCTTTGGATACGATGCTGACTCCTTTTACAAGATCTGCTTTACTGCATATGATTTTCATAGCTGTGTATAACTCCTTTCGCGCGTCTGCAATAGATAAATATATAATAGATTTTTCGTCTTCTTCGTAGTAGGGCTTGGGAAAGAGTGGAAAAGCCTTCCAAAGCCAGTATTTTCAAGCCTCACACGATTTCAAAACACTGTGGAAATCATAAAATTTACATGTGGATGGGCATAGGAAAACTTTTTTGTGTTTTTGATAAAAGAATTGTTTATCTGTCCTATGCACAGTCCGTCCACATAGTTTTTCACAACATTTCCACATGTTGTCCACATCCTGAAAGGATACTAAACAGGATTGATCTTTTTCTTTATTATATCAATGGTGTTGCTGAGGCTTTCGTTCTCCTTGATCTCAGCCTGTATCTTTTTGATACCGTGGTTGATGGTGGAGTGATCCTTTCCTCCAAGGACGATACCCATCACTTTCAGGGAGGCGGATGTCATGTCCCGGCACAGATACATGAATATCTGGCGGGGAATCGCGATCTCAGCGGTCCTCTTGCTGCTCTTAAGATCTGCGATGCTGATTCCGAAATGCTCGGAGACAACATCCAGGATCAGTTCCGGTGTCACCTCCCGGTTTGCCTGGGAAGAGATAATGTCCTTCAGGGCTTCAGCCGCAAGGGGAATGTCGATAGCCTCCTGGGTGTTTTGGAGCTTGTAGAGAGCGATCAGTTTGTTGAGAGATCCCTCCAGCTCACGGATGTTTGTCTTGACATTTGTGGCGATATATTCCAGTACATCGTCAGGAATATTGTATTTCTGCAGAGAATCCATCTCAATCTTCTTCTGCAGAATGGCCATCCTTGTCTCATAATCTGGTGCGGAGATGTCCGCGATCAGTCCCCACTCAAATCTGGTGCGCAGCCTTGCCTCCAGCGTCTCGATATCCTTCGGAGGACGGTCGCTGGAGATGATGATCTGTTTTCCTGCCGTGTGCAGGTGGTTGAAGGTGTGGAAGAATTCTTCCTGGGTACTCTCTTTTCCTATGATAAACTGGATGTCGTCGATCAAGAGTACGTCGTTGTTCCGATATTTATCGCGGAAATCCGACATGGAATTTTCTTTTGGATTCTTCAGCGCCTGGATCAGTTCGTTCGTAAACGTCTCGCTGGTCACGTAAAGAACTTTTTTCTTAGGATTTTTATCCAGAATAAAATGAGCCACCGAGTGCATCAGATGGGTTTTTCCAAGTCCAACTCCTCCGTAGAGGAAAAGGGGGTTGTACACTTCACCCGGAGACTCCGCAACGGCCAGGGAAGCCGCATGCGCAAAACTGTTGTTTCCTCCCACAACAAACGTATCAAATGTATATTTGGGGTTAAGTCCTGCCTTCTGAGCAGCGGTCTTTGTACGTTTTTTTTCAGATGCTTTAGAAGCCATCTCCATGATCTCATCCAGGCGATCGTCATCTTCTGACACGAGAACGACTTCGAATTCTTTCTCTGTGATCTCAGCAATGGAAACCTTCAGGGGAAGCCTGTACTTTTTATCGATGTACTCAACGCTTGCATTCATATTGACAAGAATGAAAACCGTATGATCTACTACTTTATACACCTTCAGAGGTTTGATCCAGGTGTTGAAAGACACGTTGGAGAGTTCATGTTCTACTCTGAGATGTTCTATAATTTCCGGCCATTTTTCTTCTACGATATTCATTACAAAATAACTCCTAATCTAACATACATTTCATGCATTGTATCATATGCTTATTCTTATCTATTTTACATCAAAATAAGGTATTAGGCAATGAAAAATAAGGGGGATAAGTTTTGAAAAAAGAGAAAGTGCGTAAAACAGAGCCTTTGAGCTTGAAAATCCACATTATTTTCCTTGTTATCCACATAATTACCGAAAGATATCCACATTTTGTTGATAACTTTTCTTCCTATATTATATATATGACGACGGCGTCCTGCACAGTGCCGGGGAGGAAAAACTTTATGAAATCGTCGGTTTTGCTTGACTTCACGGGATTTATTGCATATAATCAAAACTGATGTCTAGGAAAAGAGCGGGAGTATTCCTGTGTAAAATATAAGGAGGTGGATATCTATGAAAATGACATTCCAGCCAAAAAAGAGACAGAGAGCAAAGGTTCATGGTTTCAGATCCAGAATGAGCACAGCAGGCGGAAGAAAAGTTCTTGCTGCAAGAAGAGCTAAAGGAAGAAAGAAATTATCAGCGTAGGCCGCATTTTTGTGGCCTTTTCTTCTCTTAAAATCAGGAGATGAAAATGAAATTTTCCGAATCACTGAAAAAAAACAGAGATTTTCAGCATGTCTATAAAAACGGAAGATCCCATGCCAACCGGTATCTGGTCATGTATGAAATTGACAATGGTCTTGATAAGAACAGACTGGGGATCTCCGTCAGTAAGAAGGTTGGCAACAGTATTGTCAGACACAGGCTGACAAGATTAATACGTGAAAGTTATCGTCTGAATGAAGCATTGTTCCCATGTGGTAAAGATATAGTAGTCATAGCCAGGGTGACAGCTAAAGGAAGAAGCTGCCGCGAAATTGAAAGTGCGCTTCTGCATCTGGGGCGTCTTCACAAGATGATACAGATAAATGAATAAAGCGGAGTGATGTGTCGTGAAAAAGATTTTGATAGGTCTGGTGAAAATTTATCAGAAATATCTGTCACCCCTCAAGGGACATTCTACATGTATCTATTTTCCTACATGCTCCCAGTACGCAGTGGAGGCAATTGAAAAGTACGGTGCGCTCAAGGGAGGGCTTCTGGCTGTCTGGAGAATACTCCGCTGCAATCCTTTTGCCAAAGGAGGCTACGATCCGGTTCCGTAGCAGTGTAAAATATTAGGATAAAAACGAAGGCAGAAGCGATCTGAGTGTCTGATCGCGTAAATGGAGGAAAAGAAAATATGGAAGGTGTAGTATTGACAGCCGCAAACTGGCCAATTATAGGACAGATTGCGGATCTGCTCGGTATAGTCATGAATTTTATCTACGAGATACTGGATAAAATTCTTCCCTCAGATGTAGGTTTGGTGGGATTGTCGATCATCTTATATACAATACTTGTATATATGATCATGATGCCGCTTACGATCAAGCAGCAGAGAACATCCAAAATGACTGCGGTCATGAACCCTGAACTTCAGGCAATCCAGAAAAAGTATAAAAACAAAAGAGACCAGGCATCTCAGATGAAGATGCAGGAGGAGATGCAGCAGGTATATGATAAATACGGGACGTCCATGACTGGCGGATGTCTTCCCATGCTTCTTCAGATGGTACTTCTGTTTTCGCTGTACCCGGTTGTTTACCAGATGGAGGATTATGTTCCGGCGATCAAGAATGCGCCGGCTGATGTGCAGAAATTTCTGACTATCCCGGACTTGTCTCTCTCACCGATGCAGCTGTTCTCTGAAAGAGCACAGATTTCTGAACAGTTTGGTGTGTCTGCGGTGATCCTGGTCATCACAGCGATTGCTCTTCCGGCGATATCTGTTCTTACACAGTTTCTGAGTATGAAGCTGTCGCAGGCTCTCTCAGGACAGGCTATGGATAAGGATAATCCGATGTACAGTACAATGAAGACAATGAACATTACCATGCCTTTGTTCTCACTGTTTGTCGTTGTATCACTTCCGGCAGGTCTTGGTGTTTACTGGATCATCAGTGCTGTGGTAAGATGTCTGCAGCAGGTATTTATTAATCGTCATCTGAAAAAGATGTCTGTGGATGAGCTCATTGAGAAGAATAAAGAGAAAGCCGCTAAGAAGCGGGAAAAGAGGGGCGAGAGGGCAGAGAAGATCAATGCTATGGCCCAGACAAACACAAGGAGCATCCAGAGTAAGGCAAAGACATCTGTACAGACTGACCAAGACAAAGAAGAGAAAATTCAGAAAGCCGCAAACAACAAAAATAAGGATAAAGAAGGAAGCCTTGCCTCAAAGGCAGATCTGGTTAAAAAGTACATGGAAAATAATTAAAACACAGGAAGGGACTTTTCTTAAATGGAGGAGTCCCTCTAAGTGGATATAGGGAGGGAAAACATAATGGAAGGCAGACGCACGGAAGAGATTACAGTATCAGCAAAGACACTGGATGATGCCATCACAGAAGCTCTGGTTCAGCTTGGAGTGACAAGTGACAGACTGGAATATGATGTCATTGAAAAGGGGAGTCCTGGATTTCTCGGAATTGGCATGAAGCAGGCTGTGATCCGGGCCTGGAGAAAAGAAGAACCTCAGGAGGAGAGTGTGGATGAGATCGCGGAGGAGCTGATCAAAGAGGCAGTTCCGACAGACATCACTCTTGATACCAAAGAAGAAAAAGAGCCGAAAAAGCCCAAAAAAGAAAACAAAGAGCCCAGGAAGGCAGCTCAGAAATCCGGCAAAAAGGAAATAAAAAAAGAACAGAAGAAAGAGGCAAAACCGGAGGAGAAGACAGAGCCGCGGCATGAGACAGAGCTGGCAAAAGTGGAGGACGCCACTATAAAAGAGTGCGAGACATTCCTTCAGAATGTTCTCCAGGCTATGCATATGGAAGTGGAGCTTTGCTCCAAGGTCGACGAGGAGGGAGCACTCTCCATTGAGATGAAGGGCGACAATATGGGGATCCTCATTGGAAAAAGAGGACAGACCCTTGACTCACTCCAGTATCTGACAAACAGGGTTGCAAACAAGATGCAGGCCGGCTATGTGCGGGTGAAACTTGACACGGAGGATTACAGGGAAAGAAGAAAAGAGACTCTGGAAAATCTTGCAAGAAATATTGCTCACAAAGTGAAAAGGACAAGAAAGCCGGTTACTCTTGAGCCGATGAATCCCTATGAGAGAAGGATCATCCACTCTGCTCTGCAGGGAAACAAAAATGTGACAACGCACAGTGAGGGCGAGGAGCCTTACCGCCGCGTAGTTGTGACACTGGTGAGAAAATAAGAAAGGCAGAGGTTTTAACCTCTGCCTTTTTAACTCCGGGGAAAGGAGAGATATATATGTACAGCGAGAGCAGCACCATTGCCGCCATATCTACTTCCATGTCCGAGGCGGGGATAGGCATTGTGAGAATGAGCGGAGAAGATGCCTTTCAGATTGCGGACATGATATACAGAGGAAAAAACAATAAGAGGCTTTCTGATCAAAAGTCCCACACCATCCACTACGGGTATATTGAGGAGAATGGTGAGACGATTGACGAAGTTCTTGTCATGCTTATGAGAGGACCACGCACATTTACAGGCGAAGATACAGTGGAGATCGACTGCCACGGCGGCGTCTATGTATTAAGAAGAGTGCTGGAGGCATGTATCCATGCGGGCGCCAGGCCGGCTCAGCCGGGGGAATTTACCAAGAGGGCTTTCCTGAACGGAAAGATGGATCTGTCTCAGGCTGAGGCTGTCATAGATGTCATACAATCTCAGAATGACTACGCCTTAAAAAGTTCGGTCAGCCAGCTCAGGGGAAGTGTAAAGAAAAAAATAGATAATATAAGAAACAAAATACTTTATCATACTGCTTTTATTGAGTCGGCCCTGGATGATCCGGAGCATATCAGCATCGAGGGCTATGCACAGGTCCTGGAGAGGGATGTGGAAGAGCTTAAGGGCAGACTGGACAGCCTTCTGGCCTCCGCCGATGACGGGCGCGTCATGAAGGAGGGAATCAAGACGGTTATCGTTGGAAAGCCCAATGCCGGTAAATCTTCCATACTGAATATGCTCCTGGGGGAGGAACGGGCCATCGTCACAGACATAGCGGGTACTACCAGGGATATTCTTCAGGAGCATATGAACCTGCAGGGCATTTCCCTGAACATTGTAGATACAGCCGGGATAAGAAAAACCGATGACAGGGTGGAAAAGATCGGTGTGGACAGAGCTCTTAGCCAGGCTAAGGAGGCGGATCTTATCATCTACGTGGTGGACTCATCCATGCCCCTGGATGACAATGACCGGAAGATTTTTCAGTTTATAACAGGAAAAAAGGCGATCATCCTTCTAAATAAGTCTGACCTGGAACGCAGGACCGGAGAGGAACAGATCCGGCAGATGTGCGCGGAGAGAGGGATGAAAGATACTCCTGTCATATCTGTCTCCGCAAAAGAAGAAGAGGGGATGGAGGAGATGGAGCACGCGGTAAAAGAGCTGTTCTATCACGGGGATCTTTCTTTTAACAGCGAGGTGTACATCACAAACGCAAGGCATAAGCATGAACTGGAAAGAGCATATGGAAGCCTTGAAAAGGTATTGGAAAGCATACGTATGGATATGCCGGAGGATTTTTATTCCATTGATCTGATGGATGCATATGAGTCACTGGGAAATATTACAGGAGAGACAGTAGGAGAGGATCTTGTCAATGAAATTTTCAGCAAATTCTGTATGGGAAAATAAAGACCAATATGACGTGGCTGTCATTGGCGCCGGGCACGCCGGATGTGAGGCGGCGCTGGCATGTGCCAGATTGGGGTTTCGAACGATCGTGTTTACAGTCAGTGTGGACAGCATCGCCCTTATGCCCTGCAATCCCAATATAGGGGGAACATCCAAGGGGCATCTGGTGAGGGAAGTGGACGCTCTGGGCGGTGAGATGGGAAAGGTCATCGACCGCACCTTTATCCAGTCCAAGATGCTCAATAAATCCAAGGGTCCGGCAGTACATTCACTTCGCGCCCAGGCTGACAAAGCCCTCTACAGCAGAACTATGAGGCAGGTGCTGGAGAGCCAGGAAAATTTGGAGATCAAGCAGGCAGAAGTGGTAAATATCCTGACAGAGGATGTAGATGGAAGAAAGAAAGTCACAGGTGTGCAGACATATTCAGGCGCTGTATTTCGCTGTCAGGCGGTCATTCTCTGCACAGGTACATATCTGAAGGCGCGCTGCATTTACGGGGATGTGAGCACAAATACGGGCCCCAACGGGCTGCAGGCAGCCAACTATCTGACGGAGTGCCTGAAGGATCTGGGAGTGAAGATGTACAGGTTCAAGACCGGGACACCTGCCAGGATTGACCGGAATACCGTTGATTTCAGTAAGATGGAGGAGCAGAAGGGGGATGAGAGGATCGTACCCTTCTCCTTTACAACTGACCCGGAGAGTATCCAGAAGGACCAGGTGTCCTGCTGGCTGACTTACACCAATGAGAGGACCCATGAGATCATAAGGAAAAATCTGGACAGATCGCCTCTGTTTTCGGGCATGATCGAGGGAACAGGCCCCAGATACTGCCCTTCCATAGAGGATAAGGTAGTGAAATTTGCGGATAAAAGCCGGCATCAGGTCTTCATCGAGCCGGAGGGCCTGGAGACCAACGAGATGTATATAGGGGGTATGTCCAGTTCTCTTCCCGAAGATGTCCAGTATGAGATGTACCGGTCTGTCCCCGGACTTGAACATGTAAAGATCGTGAGAAATGCCTACGCTATTGAGTACGACTGCATAGATGCCAGACAGCTTAGGCCGACTCTGGAATTCCGGAATATTGACGGCCTTTTCAGCGGCGGTCAGTTTAATGGAAGTTCCGGATATGAGGAGGCAGCGGCCCAGGGGCTTCTGGCAGGTATTAACGCCGCCAGAAAACTGCAGGGAAAAGAAGGTGTGATCCTGGATCGGTCAGAGGCCTACATCGGCGTGCTTGTAGACGACCTTGTCACAAAGGAAAGTCACGAGCCCTACAGGATGATGACATCCAGGGCTGAGTACCGTCTTCTACTCAGGCAGGATAACGCAGATCAGAGGCTGACAGCCAAGGGATATGAGATAGGATTGATCGATCAGGAGAGATATGAGCGGCTCCTTAAGAAAGAAAAACTTATAGAGACAGAGATGGAGCGGCTGAAGAAGACTTATGTGGGGACGACAGAGGAAGTGCAGAAGCTTCTGGAAGAGAATGGTAGTACGCCCTTGACGTCAGGTTCCAATTTGGCGGAGCTGGTAAGGCGCCCGGAACTTTCCTACGAGATCTTATCGCCTCTGGATCATAACAGGCCGGAATTTCCGAATGACCTGAGAGAGGAAGTCCAGGAACAGGTTAACATAAATATAAAATATGAGGGATATATATCCAGACAGAAAAAGCAGGTAGAGCAGTTTAAAAAGATGGAGAGCAAGAAGATTCCGGAAAATATTGACTATGATCAGGTGAAGAGCCTGCGGATAGAGGCTGTACAGAAGCTGAAAGAGTACCAGCCGGTATCTGTTGGGCAGGCATCCCGCATATCCGGCGTGTCACCTGCGGATATCTCTGTACTCCTTGTTTATATGGAACAGTTAAAAAGCAATAGATAAAGCGGCAGGAGATTTTATGGAAGAAAGAATATTCGATAGTAAGTTAAAACAGCTTGGGATTGTTCTGACAGATAAAATGAAAGAACAGTTTGACAGATACTTTGAGCTTCTCGTAGAGTGGAACAAGGTGATGAATCTTACAGGGATTACAGAGTATGAGGAGGTGAATGAAAAGCATTTCCTGGACAGCCTTGCCATTGTAAAAGTACAAGATATGGAGCAGGTCTCTACGGTCATCGATATCGGGACAGGGGCCGGATTCCCGGGTATCCCACTGAAGATTGCTTTTCCCCACCTCAAAGTTACACTGTTGGATTCCCTGAATAAGAGAATTAAGTTTTTAAACTGCGTCATTCAGGAACTTTCACTTGAGGATATCTGTGCGCTTCACGGCAGAGCAGAAGACTATGCAAAGAAAAGTGAGCACAGAGAGGCATATGATCTCTGTGTATCCAGAGCTGTGGCGAATCTGGCTACGCTCTCGGAATACTGTCTGCCCTATGTGAAAAAGGGTGGTATGTTCATACCTTACAAATCAGGAGAAATAAAGGAGGAATTGCAGAATTCAAAGAAAGCGGTGTCGATCTTGGGAGGAGAAATTGAACAGGTGGAGAAATTCTGTCTTCCGGAGAGTGATATAGCAAGATCCTTTATAAAAATAGAAAAGAAAAAAAGTACACCCGGAAAATTTCCAAGGAAAGCCGGACTTCCAACAAAGGAACCGCTGCAATAACAGCGGTTCCTTTGTTGATTCTTTATATGATCGTTCACTACTCTATATTGAGACATATTTTAATCTGCTCAAGAAGTTTGTCTGGAGTTTCCAGCTGTGGCAGATATCCTGACTCAGTAATATGGAAGATCTCAATGGAAGGAAGAATCTTCTGATACTCTGCAGCCTCGCTTTTGTTTCTCTCATTATCCCCTGTTACTATGAAGATACTATTGGACAGATCTTTTAAATAGAGCATTATATTTGCAGTCAGGTAGTTTCCGCTGAGACTTGCAAAAAGATACTTTGAGGATGCATTTCCATAGTGGGCAGCTTCATAGTAAGTCATAATCTCTTCATGTTTGATCTTACTCTTGTCATAAAAGTAATACTCTCTGAAATGTTTCTCTATATTATCCTTTCGCACAAGTATATTATATAAAAGCGTTCCAATGAGAGGAAGAAGGATCAGTTTTGTCAGTATGCGGCTGCTGTTGGTTGGAATATGTGCTGTTGTATATATGTCAGCCGGGTTTATCATAACGATGTTGTCAATGATTTCTCTGTTATTCTGACAGGCTCCCAGGATAAAAGAGGAAGACTGTCCGGTTACGATCACGTCACTTTTTTCTTTTATGACATTTTTTATAAAATCATTGATAAGCTGTACATACAGATAGTTTGTATAGGTAAGGTTCGGCTTGTCCGAACGTCCACATCCAAGCAGATCCAGTGAGTAGACTGTCCGGGTTTTGGCAAGTGTTTTGATCACATTTTTCCATTCATACTCTGAACTGGAGGTGGTCAGATCATGTACAAGGAGAAGAGGAGTGCCTTGTCCCTGTTTTGTGTAAAATATTTTTCCAAATTTCCAGTCATAATAGGTTTCAGACGAAGAACTGAGCAAATGGTCTATTGTGGCTGAAATATGGATAGCTTTATTTATCAGATGTATACCGACGGAGGTTGCTCCCGTAAGAATTGTCGTAATCGTAAGGGCTTTTTTCCAACTCATAAGAAATTCTCCTTTCTGTAGGTTATACAAATAGTTTACCATATCTTGAATAAGAACTAAAGTAATATCTGCATAAAATGTTTCACGTGAAACATCAGAGTGAAAAAAGTGGACAAAAGAGAAATGTTTCACGTGAAACATTTAGGAAAAATAGAAAAAATATGTTTCACGTGAAACATATTCTGGAATATAAAAGAGAAAGGTGATATACTAGTAATAATCACTGAGAGAGGTAAAGTAAAATGGGAAGAATAATAGCAATCGCCAACCAGAAGGGTGGGGTCGGGAAAACGACAACAGCCATTAATCTTTCAGCATGCCTGGCAGAAAAAGGAAAGAAAGTGCTTGCAATCGATATGGACCCCCAGGGAAATATGACCAGTGGATTAGGCGTGGATAAAGACAGCGTTGAAAAGACAGTATATGACCTGATCATCGGAGAAGCCCAGATTGAGGAAATAATCTGCAAAGAAGTGTTGGAGAATTTGGATGTTCTTCCAACGAACATAGACCTTTCAGCTGCTGAAATAGAATTAATAGGCATTGAAAACAAGGAATACATTATAAAAAATGAAGTGGAGAAGGTAAAAGAAAACTATGATTTCATCATTATTGATTGTCCGCCTTCCCTGAGTATGCTGACGATCAACGCGATGACAACTGCAGACTCTGTGCTCGTTCCTATTCAATGTGAATATTACGCACTGGAAGGATTGAGTCAGCTCATACATACAATTGAACTCGTGAAGGAGCGTTTGAACTCAAATCTTGAGATAGAGGGCGTTGTGTTTACTATGTATGATGCGAGAACTAACCTTTCACTCCAGGTCGTTGAGAATGTAAAGGACAACTTAAATCAGAATATCTACAAGACGATCATACCGAGAAATATCAGACTGGCGGAGGCGCCGAGCTACGGAATGCCCATTAATCAGTATGATCCAAAATCATCTGGAGCAGAAAGCTACAGACTGCTCGCGGATGAAGTGATAGAAAAAGAGGAATAGCAGAAAAACAGAAGGTGGAGGAAAAATATGCCGGTAAAAAGAAAGGGGCTGGGAAAAGGACTGGACAGTCTGATCCCGGAAAATAAATCTGCTAAAGTATCCAGCTCTGAGAGTAAAAAGACAGAAGAAACAGCCGAATTGAAAAGCGGCGAGCAGATGATGAAGATCAATATGGTGGAGCCAAACAGAGATCAGCCGAGAAGAAATTTTGAGGAGGATGCTCTTCTCGAATTGGCTGACTCTATCAAACAGTATGGTGTGCTTCAGCCTCTGATTGTCAGAAAAAGGAATGATTACTACGAGATTATTGCTGGTGAGAGAAGATGGCGTGCCGCAAAGATGGCGGGGGTGAAAGAAGTTCCTGTCATCATAAAAGAATATAATGAGCAGGAAATACTGGAGATCGCTTTGATCGAGAATATCCAGAGAGAAAACCTCAATCCGATCGAGGAGGCTATGGCTTTTAAAAAGCTGCTGGAGGAATTCAATCTCAAGCAGGATGAAGTGGCAGAGAGAGTATCGAAGAGCAGGACAGCCGTCACAAACTCAATGCGTCTTTTGAAACTGGACCAGAGAGTGCAGCAGATGATCATAGATGATATGATCAGTACAGGACATGCGAGAGCCCTTCTTGCCATCGACGATCCGGAACAGCAGTATATGCTGGCTAACAAGATTTTTGATGAAAAGCTGAGTGTCCGGGAGACAGAGAAGCTTATCAAAGAGATCAAAAATCCAAAGAAGCAGAAAGAAAAGAAAGTTATTGAAAATGCTTTTATATACGAAGATATAGAAGATAAGATGAAACAGGTGCTTGGCACTAAGGTGCATGTGGCATCAAAAGGAAAAGGAAAGGGAAAAATAGAAATAGAATATTATTCGGATAAAGAATTAGAACGCATGTTCGATATGATCATGTCCATAGGAAAAGGAGAACAGATTTAATGGAAAGTGCAATATTACAAAGACTGGGAATAGATCCGGCATTTATTTTTCTGTTTATGCTGATACTGATCATTGCCCTCTTCGTATTGTATGTGAATGTCAGTATGAAGTACGACCGTCTGAAAAACAGCTACAACTCGTTTATGAAAGGAAAAGATGGAAAGACTTTAGAGGAAAGTCTTCTCTCAAAATTCTCAGAGATAGACGGACTTGCGAAGCTGACCAAACAGAACAGACAGGATGTCAAAGATATTTACCGCAAAATGGAGAAAGACTTCAAAAAGGTCGGTATCGTCAAGTATGACGCATTTAATGAGATGGGTGGAAAACTGAGTTTTGCCCTGGCCATGCTGGATGGAAACAACAGTGGATGGGTTATCAATGCCATGCACAGCAGAGAAGGCTGCTATACTTATATAAAAGAGATCGTCAAGGGTGAGAGCTACGTGGAACTTGCGGAGGAAGAGACAGAGGCTCTGGACCGCGCGATCTTCAGCGAGGCCTACAGCATGGATGTGAAGGAAACAAAGGAAAACAAAAAGAGAACGAATAAGAGTGAAAGGGATGAGGTGTAAAAATGCTTGATATCAAATTTGTAAGAAACAACCCGGATGTAGTAAAAGAGAATATAAAGAAGAAATTTCAGGATGAGAAGCTTCCTCTTGTAGATGAAGTTCTTGAGCTGGATAAGAGAAACAGAGAGATCAAACAGGAAGTGGAGGTCCTCAGAGCTGAGAGAAACAAGATTTCAAAAGAGATCGGCGCCTGCATGGCACAGGGCAAAAAAGAGGAAGCTGAGGAGCTGAAAAAGAAAGTACAGGCAAACGCAGACAGGGTGGAGAGCCTTTCAACAGAGGAAAAAGATGTGGAGGCAAATATCAAAAAGATCATGATGACCATCCCCAACATCATCGACCCGTCTGTACCGATCGGAAAAGACGACAGCGAGAACGTAGAGATCGAGAAATTCGGTGAGCCTGTAGTTCCTGACTTTGAGATTCCTTACCATACAGAGATCATGGAGAGCTTCAACGGCATCGACCTGGAGAGCGCCGGAAGAGTAGCTGGAAACGGCTTCTACTATCTGATGGGCGATATCGCAAGACTTCACTCCGCAGTCCTTGCCTATGCGAGAGATTTCATGATCGACAGAGGATTCACATACTGTGTGCCTCCTTTCATGATCCGGAGCAACGTGGTGACCGGAGTTATGAGTTTTGCGGAGATGGATTCCATGATGTATAAGATCGAGGGTGAGGACCTGTACCTGATCGGAACAAGTGAGCACTCCATGATCGGAAAATTCATTGATACTATGCTGGAGGAGGAACAGCTTCCACAGACACTGACATCCTACTCTCCCTGCTTCCGGAAAGAAAAAGGAGCGCACGGCATCGAGGAGAGAGGTGTCTACAGGATCCATCAGTTCGAAAAACAGGAGATGATCGTTGTCTGCAAGCCTGAGGACAGCATGAAGTGGTATGACAAACTGTGGCAGAACACAGTGGATCTGTTCCGCTCTCTGGATATCCCTGTGCGCACACTGGAGTGCTGCTCCGGTGACCTTGCAGATCTGAAAGTGAAATCCTGCGATGTGGAGGCATGGTCTCCGAGACAGAAGAAATACTTTGAGGTGGGCAGCTGCTCAAACCTGGGAGATGCACAGGCAAGACGTCTTGGTATCCGCGTAAAGGGAGCAGAAGGAAAATATTTTGCCCACACTCTGAATAACACAGTAGTAGCGCCGCCTAGAATGCTGATCGCTTTTCTGGAGAACAACCTGCAGGCAGATGGCTCTGTGAGAATTCCGGAAGTGCTGCGTCCGTATATGGGTGGGCATGACAAGATTGAAAAGAAAAAATAATAGGTGACAGATGCATAAATATTTAAGGTCAATTGGTTATGGCTGTATTAAGTCAAGGACAGAGCTGAATAAATTTCTGAAGACAATAGAGAACGATTATACATGCCATGAACTGGTCTCTCTGGACGAGGAGGCAGACTTCTGTGAATATCAGAAGGAATGCGGAGCAGGCATAGGAATTGCCGTGTGCGGGGATATGGATATGCGCGAGACATTTTACAGACAATACTACTATCCATATTTTATCGGAAGCGGCATCTCCTCTTACGCTGACATTGTTGTCGAAAAAAGGATGGACCGGGAAGCCTACGTGGGCATATGCGAAGATGTGAAGGTGGGCGTCAGCCTGATCTTCCATCTGCAGAATACAGTGGAATATATAAAAGAAAAACAGCTCTCCGGTGACAGGCTGAAATTCGGCTCTGTGACCCTGGCGGGGCTGTGCAATTCCGGAACAGTCCTTCTTCCTGTTATGAAAAGCAAAGAGACAGAGCAGAGAAGAAGGGAGGAATCCCGGAACAGGATGATGCTCCTCAGTGCGGCCAGAAACGGAGATCAGGCTGCCATGGAGAGCCTGACACTGGATGACATTGATATTTATTCAAAAGTTTCAAAACGCCTTGTGACAGAGGATGTATTCAGTATTGTGGATACGTATTTTATGCCGTACGGGGTGGAGTGTGACAGATATTCGATCCTGGGAGAGATCCTGCATGTACATACTATCCAGAACCAGGAGACGGGAGAAGAGCTCTACGTCATGAAGCTGGATGTGAATGAGCTGGAGTTTGATGTCTGTGTGCCGGTAAAGGGAGTGTTTGGAGAACCGGCCAAGGGACGCAGATTTAAGGCAAATATGTGGCTGCAGGGCAGAATTAATTTCTGATACTGAAAAAATGGCAGGGACAGCTTTGGAAAAGCTGCTTCCTGCCATGAAAATAAAAATAACAGTTGATTTTGAACTTACAAGATGATAAAATAACTAAGTACGAAATAAATATATTTATGTTCCCTTAGTAAAATGGATATTACGGATCCCTCCTAAGGATCAAGTGCAGGTTCGATTCCTGCAGGGAACGCTATGAAGACAGCGTCTTTGCATTTGCAAGGGCGCTGTTTTCGTCTGTGGGAAAAGCAGGCCTAGCCCAGTCTTTTTTCCAGTTCCCGGCACAGCCAGGGGATCTGGGACTCGAACTCTGCACCGTACCATCTGGCTTCACTGGAGCGGGAAGTGACCTCAATACACTCCACCACATAATCAGCTGCCAGTGAGAGGGCATCTCCCAGGGAGAGACCCCGCATCAGCCCTCCAAAGGCAGTGGAGGAGTAGAGATCTCCGGTTCCGTGGTAGCTCTGGGGACATTTTTTTGTAAAGTATGAGAAAGAGTTTCCGTCCTGGTCTAAGCTGGCGATGCCCAGTTTGTTTGGCTCATAGCTGACGCCTGTGAGGACGGCTGTCCGGCATCCCAGTTTGAGAAGACGCTGCAGGAGCTCTGTGATGTAAGAAGGGTCATATTCTGTCTTATATGGCATTCCGGTAAGGAGGCAGCCCTCTGTGATATTGGGCAGGATCACGTCTGCTTTGGCACAGACCTCTGCCATAGCTGCCGGGAAATCCTGGTTAAAGGCCGGATATAATTTCCCATTGTCCGCCATGGCCGGATCGACCAGGATCAGATTGTCCCGGGTTCGGAAATGGTCAAAGAAATCCGAGATCTGTCCGCACTGCTGGCTGGAAGCCAAGTAACCGGTGTAGATCCCGTCAAAAGAAATGGCTTCTTTTTTCCATGCCTCAGAGATGGGCTGGATTTGATCGGACAGATCTACGCAGGTAAAATTTTGAAACATAGTGTGGGTGGAGAGAACAGCTGTTGGAAGAATGCCGCATTCCACACCCATAGCAGAGATGACTGGGAGAGCTACTGTGGTAGAGCAGCGCCCCACGCAGGAAATATCCTGAAGAGTAACAATTCGTTTCATAGTGTCGTACCGCCTCCTGATCTTATGATTGTACTGGAAATATAACAGAAAGTGAACTGGTTGAAAATAGCCAAAACAGTGAAAAATGACCAGACCAGTTTGAAAAAGACCGTGCAGCTTGATCCCAGGTGCGGGCGGGCAATACCTGATTTACAGATTGCCGTCCGGCGCCAAACATGGTATATTATTAGTAAGTGTTGTATTTTTACACAAAAAAATAAAAAAGCAAGTAGTAGGAGTGGTAAACATGTATCAGGAAGATTACAAGCGTTGGCTGGAAGCGGATCTGGAAGATGCAGATCTTCATCCTGAGCTGGCCAGGATCGAGGGAAACGAAGAAGAGATCAAGGAGCGTTTTGCGGTGGCTCTGAAATTTGGTACAGCCGGACTTCGGGGTGTTCTGGGAGCGGGGACAAACCGCATGAACATCTATGTAGTCAGACAGGCTACACAGGGTCTTGCCAACTGGGTGAAGACGCAGGGCGGCACACAGACTGTTGCCATCAGTTATGACAGCCGTCTCAAGAGCGATATATTTGCAAAGAACGCGGCAGGTGTTCTGGCTGCCAACGGCATCAAGGTCAGGATCTACGATGCGCTCATGCCGGTGCCGGCGCTCTCCTTTGCGACCCGCTACTATAACTGCAACGCAGGTGTTATGGTAACTGCTTCCCACAACCCTGCCAAATACAATGGATACAAGGCCTACGGACCGGACGGATGCCAGATGACAGACGATGCGGCTGCCATCGTGTACGAAGAGATACAGAAGACGGACGTGCTGACAGGGGCAAAATACATGTCATTTGCACAGGGCGTGGAAGAAGGATGGATCCGCTTTGTAGGCGACGACTGCAAGAAGGCGCTCTACGATGCTATCGAGTCCAGACAGGTTCGCCCGGGTCTTTGCAGGACAGCCGGCCTGAAACTGGTGTACAGCCCGCTGAACGGATCAGGACTGGTGCCGGTGACACAGGTGCTGAAAGATATCGGCATTACAGATATTACCATTGTCCCGGATCAGGAGTACCCCAATGGATACTTTACCACATGCAGCTACCCCAATCCGGAGATCTTCGAGGCGCTTGAGCAGGGACTGAACCTGGCAAAAGAGACAGGGGCAGACCTGATGCTGGCTACAGACCCGGATGCAGACCGGGTGGGCATTGCCATGAAATGCCCGGACGGCTCCTACGAGCTGGTAAGCGGAAATGAAGTGGGAGTGCTGCTCCTGGACTACATATGCGCAGGGCGCATTGAAAAGGGAACCATGCCTGAGAAGGCAGTGGCAGTGAAATCCATCGTGTCCACACCGCTGGCAGATGCAGTGGCAGAACACTATGGTGTAGAGCTCCGCAGTGTGCTGACAGGTTTCAAATGGATCGGAGACCAGATCGCGCAGCTGGAGGAAGCAGGGGAAGTGGACCGGTTCATCTTCGGATTTGAGGAGAGCTACGGATATCTGGCAGGACCTTATGTGCGTGACAAAGACGCAGTGATAGGCTCCATGCTGATCTGCGAGATGGCAGCTTACTACAGGAGCATCGGAAGCTCTC